>Ga0302215_10002589_pt1 | contig 12416 bp, 5 predicted proteins | sample II_Fen_N3_1_FD_194580 | JGI IMG/M metagenome (GOLD analysis project Ga0302215, IMG submission 194580) | Peat permafrost microbial communities from Stordalen Mire near Abisko, Sweden - II_Fen_N3_1 | ecosystem: Environmental > Terrestrial > Soil > Wetlands > Permafrost | place: Sweden: Abisko... | reverse complement strand
ACAAAACCTTCAGCAGTGAATGATATTTATACCAACGAACTATTCAAAGTATATATTGTGGGTAGTCGAGTGGCGATTGATTTTGAGCTGTTTAATGCTGCAAGTGTTGAATTTTCTATTTGCAATATTCAAGGACAACTTTTGTTTCAACAGACTAGAAAATACGAACAAGGCATAAACCACAATGTATTTGATATTAATTTGCCAACGGGTGTTTATCTGGTCAAAATGTCGAACTCAGGTCTTGCAACTACACTTAAAGTGATTAAATAATAGTGAATTAAAACAAGTAAACAAATTAGTTAGATGAAAAAATTATTCAGTATTATTCTGGTTGCTTTTCTTACAATGAATGTGTTCTCGCAGGGCAGAATCGTGGTGAACGTATCGGGTACAGTTGTAAACACTACTTCGATAGTTGATAAGGAAATTGTAATTGATGGAAAAACCGATTTTCATGTGACGGCAACTTACACGCCGCTTAGCAATTCAATCATCAACCTCAATTCAGAGAATTCGTGGGTTTTCTTTGATAATATTCGTCCGCAAGCCATTATCGACTCAGTATTATCCAATATCTTTGTAAATGGTGCTCAGGCTGTTTATAAAACGAATGTTCGGGTCTCCATCTATAAACATGGTACGGTGGTTATTCCACAATCACCAACATTTCAGCCATTGAAACTTTATAGCGGACAAAGCTTTACAGGCGATTCGTTGAAACTTTCGCAGTTTGTGTTTAATAATGCGCTGGGAGTTTTTGACAATCGAGCACGTTCATTCATCCTCAAACGTGGATATATGGCTACTCTGGCAAATGAGGCTGATGGGACTGGCTACAGCCGGGTGTTTATTGCCGATAATGCCGATTTGGAAGTATCAACTATGTCGACCTATCTGGACAAAACAGTGTCGTTTATTCGGGTTTTTCCGTGGGAATGGGTCTCGAAAAAAGGTTGGTGTCAAACAGGTTGGATGTCAAGCGGTGATGCTATTACAAATTCTAACAAAATGAATGCCACCTGGTTTTATACCTGGAGTGCCGATAATTCTACCAGACCAAATCAGGAATTTGTGCCAATACGTTCGCAACAATACTGGCCTTCATGGACACAAATCACTGGATTAAACTACGTGACGCATGTAATGAGCTTCAACGAGCCCGACCACACCGAGCAGTCAAATGTATCGGTGGCGCAGGCTGTAGCTCAATGGCCAGATTTCCAGAAAACGGGTTTGCGTATTGGAAGTCCGGCTTGTACCGATTTTTCGGCCTGGCTTTATCCGTTTATGGATAGTATTAAAGCACACAATTATCGTGTCGATTATGTGGTTATTCATGCTTATTGGGGAGGATTAACTGCCTCACAATGGTATAGTCAGCTAAAAGCTATTCACGATAAAACTGGTCGTCCGCTTTGGATAAAAGAGTGGAACAATGGAGCTAACTGGACCACCGAAACGTGGCCAACATCTTACAGCGATGGGTTGGCAAAACAATTGACAGAACTGAAAGCGATATTGAACGTGATGGATACAGCGCATTTTGTGGAGAGATATTCCATTTATAACTGGGTTGGATCCATGCGTATGATGATTGCAGATGATGGTTGGGTGACACCTGCCGGTGAAAATTACCGGGATAGAAAAGCGCCTATGGCTTTCAATCGGGTGAATGAAGTGATTCCTGGCTACAAATTCACGAGTGTGAAACCTACATTGGCACTTACTGCATCCAGCGATAATGCAAAGATTAATCTGGCATGGACCAATAGCGATCAGGAATTTGGAAGCGAAGTGGTGGTGGAGAAAAAACCGGATGGAGGCGCGTATTCAGAAATCTACCGGTCGAACCAAACAGCAGTCATGACCTATAACGATACACACGATTTTACACAGACCGGGAAGTTTATTTACCGAACCAAAGTATTACTGAATAATGGAACTGAACAGATTTCGAACGAGCAATCGTTTAATGTGACTTCTGGTGGCGATATTCAGTATGGGAAACTGAACTATTCAAACGTTGATTGGAATACTATTGGATTTAAAAATAATTATTCTACTGTTCCCGCAGTATTTGTTGGAGCACCAACCAACAATAATGCAAGTATTTTATTGACTACAAAAGTAAAAACATTAAGTAATAGATTGATGACCTTTGACCTGTTACCGTGGGCTTATCAGAATATAACTTCGTTGACGGCTGAAGAATCAGTTCCTTATTTTATCATTAAACCGGGAACTTATGATTTTGGAGGCTTAAAAGCATTAGTATCTAAAACAACTGTCACTTCTAGTTGGAAAACAGTAAATTTTGCGAGTGCTTTTGATTCGGTTCCGGTAGTATTAGTGTCCACAACTTCCAATAATAATAACATTCCAACAACTCTGCGGGTACGTAATGTGACCAAAAATAGCTTTGATGTTAAGCTTCAAAAAGAGTCGAAAATATCAACAGCTTTAGCGACAGAGATTTTCTCATATATAGCAGTGAAACCAGGAGTTGGAACCGTAAATGGTAATAAAATAATTGTGGGGCGCACTGCCGATAATGCTGTTGGCAATGCAGTAACACAATACGCCCGTGTTACTTACCCGGAGACAATTGCTAATCCAATTTTTCTGGCACAAATGCAAACTTGCAACGATGACTCTGTTTGCGCTACTTTGCGTTGCCGGTCAGTCTTGTCTACTGAAGCACGTATCTTTAAGCAACGCGAAGTTTCAATGGGATTTACAGCTTCGGCGACAGAAACTGCCGGTTATTTATTGATAAATCCGGATGTTGTACAGGCTATTGACGGAATCCATTATCAAAATCTTATTGTTTATCCAAATCCGGTTGTGGATAAAATCTATTTTAATCGTAGCTTTACAACGGATACCAAGGTGCAAATTTACACGCTGTACGGTGTATCTGTTCTTAATAGAACCTTGACAGGAAATTCGTTGGATGTTAGAGAATTATCGTCTGGTTGTTATATTATGAAAACATCAGATAATACAATCTCCAAATTTGTGAAACAGTAAAACTATCTTTGGACTTACCTTATAGCGTTGAAAAAATGCAAAATAAAAACAGAGTATATTTATCAATGAAATCAAAACTTCTCATTTCTGCAGTACTTCTCCTTTCGGTTTTTAGCCAACAACTTTCTGCTAATGAAAATACATCTTCAAAAGCTGGAGAAACGGTTTTTAAAATTCATCAACCCGATTTTACCTTAAGCCCTAAAAGCGGTATGACTCGTCAGCACTGGAAAGATGCGGCGCTTTATCTGCTCAGAGGTGCATTTGGATATATCCATAATCTGGACGATCCAATGAAATTCCCCAAGCAAGAAGGCAAAAGTTATCCGCGCAAGGAAGAGCAAGTTCCTACAGAAAAACTGGAGGGACTTTGCAGAACTTTATTTGTTGCTGTTCCTTTACTGAAGGATAACCCAAATTTAGAAATTAATGGGATAAAAGTGGCTGATTATTATCGTCATCAAATCTGTAACCTGGTTGACTCTACTAGTTCAAGTTTTATTAAACGTAGGGCGAAAAATGCTGGTCCGCATCAGAATTTGGTAGAGTTTGGTGCGTTGTCTATTTCGTTATTCTCTATTCCTGAAGTTTTGTGGGAACCATTAACTCGAAAGCAAAAAGATGCATTGGCAGCAACTATGCTAAGTTATGGAGATGGGCCGACAGTAGATTCTAACTGGAAATTTTTCAATATTTTTATTCTTAGCTTTTACAAGCAACAAGGATATCCGGTAAATGAGAAACTATTGGTTGATTATCTGAAAAAAGCTCTTTCAAATTACCGTGGCGAGGGTTGGTACAATGATAGTCCGGCTTACGATTACTACAGCATGTGGGCATTTCAGATGTATGGCATGTTGTGGTCAGAGTTTTTTGGGAGTGAAAATTACCCTGAATACGCACAAAAATTCCTGAAGAATTTCAGTGACTTGACAGATAATTATCCATACATGTTTAGTCGTGATGGCAAAATGATTATGTGGGGACGCAGTATTTCATATCGATACGGTGCGGTTACACCTTTTCCACTCATGGGTTTTGCCAATGACTCAACTATTAATTGGGGTTGGATGCGCCGCATAGCTTCGGGTACGATATTGCAATTTCTGGAAAATCCTGATTTTATGAAAGATGGTGTTCCAACACTTGGATTTTATGGCCCGTTTGAACCGGCAGTCCAAATTTATAGTTGTCGGGGTAGCGTTTACTGGGGCGGAAAAATATTTTTGGGACTGTTAGTGCCTGAGAATAGCCCATTCTGGACTGCCACCGAAAACGAAGGGCCGTGGGAAACGAAATTTGTAAAGGATTCGGTTTATAATAAGTTTTCGCCAACTACTGGAACATTAATAACCGATTATCCCAATATTGGGGCATCAGAAATTCGCGCTTGGTGTCATGCGAAAGAAGCAGATGATTGGCAAAAATTCAGAAGTACCGAGAACTATAATCGCTTGTCGTATAATTCAGCTTTCCCATGGCAAGCCGATGGTGAAAATGGCGAAGTAGCCATGAATTATGTGGTGAAAAATAAAGCGGGCAAATGGGAGCCTCTGCGTTTGTTTACTTTCAAAAAGTTCGAAAATGGCATTTATTATCGCGATGCTGTGCTCGAAACCAATAGGAATATTCAGTTCAAATTAGCTGAGATACCATTGTCAAATGGCATTTTACGTGTTGATAAACTGTGTCTGACAAATGACAGCAACAAATTAAACTTTGTTGAATTACGATTGGGACATTATGCATTAGCTCAACAGAAAATGGCTATTCGCGATGAAATAGTTAAAGTAGCTGGGAAAACGGTGAAATCAGTTGATAATGGTGAATATTGGTTAGCAATGATTCCACTTAAGGGTTTTGACCAAATGGAGTTTGTACATTGCACAGGACTTAATCCTATAAATAATTCCAGTGCGGTAATTAATGCCAATGATAGGATTGAAGTGGGACCAAAATGTGAGAAATTCTATATCACCCTTGAGCTTTGGAAGAAATCCGGTTCAGATTGGACAAGCAAAGAATTGCAGCCTATTCGTCGGGTTAAAGTGGCTAAAGATGGCAAATCGGTAGAAATCACATTTAGCGATAAGACCCGAAAGAATGTAATTTTTGAATGAATAATTGTTTGGGGTAAAGATATTCCTTGGAGATTTTCATTGTAATACTTATTCTGGAATGTGAGTTTTTGTTCTGTCAAATGAACATTTTATTCTAAGTTTATGTTTTTGTTTGAAGTATTTATGTTGATTTGCGCTTAGTATTTTAAATTTAATCTTTAAAACAAAATGGCGGTATCCGAAAAGCCACTTAGAGTAGGAAAAAAAAGACTATTTTATTATGAAAAAACTTGCAGCATTTTTAGTTATTGCATTTGTTAGTTCACAACTAATAGCCCAGATGCGGTTCAATCCACAAATTGGATTAAGTATGATGAATGTTGGAAATCCTCCAGCGGGAGTTAATTTCGATGGAAAAGCCGGTGTGTCTATTGGCGCTGATCTTAGGGTGGGAGGTAGGTTTCAGATTATTCCAGGTGCCCATTTCCTTAGCACTGTAAGCGCTTATAGTAGCTCTACAGCTGGAAACTCTACCATAATAACCGGTGATGTTAAAACCAATTACATTAAGTTGAAAGCACTAGCCGGTTATAATATCATTGACGGTTCTATTTTTAAATTTAGAGCAAATTTTGGTCCATCGTACGATTTTTTGGTAAGTAAAAAGAGTTCTGTTTTGGGAAATGTAAATAGTGGCGATTTCTTTTTACAAGGTGGTTTGGGAATTGATGTTTTATTCCTTACTGCAGATGTTGGATATGCTCAGGCTCTAACTAACAAGTTTGAGAGTGGTGCAGGAAAATCAAGAGGTGTGTATATTAACCTGGGTATTGTATTGTAAAAGTAATAATACAAATAAGGATTAGAAATATTGTCTGATAAATTGTACGTGATTTTATTAGAAAGAAACAGAAAGTGGTGAGCTAAAACTCGCCACTTTCTGTTTATTGTATGAATTGAGCCCGCTAAACATTCCGGTGTTTCACTTTTTTGTAGAGTAAATTTATTGTCTTCTTTATTGACTTTTTTTTTACCCCAAATTACTCGTTACAAGTTTATTTTTGTAGACTCAATTTTTGTTGTGTCTGTAAAATGGAGTAAAAACAAACAAAATAAAAACACTTTAATTCAATTCATTATGAAAAAACACTTACAATTATTTAAGCTATCAATTGCGTCATTTGCAATGTGCTGTTCAATTGCAGTGCAAGCTACTGTCTTCCCTTATGTCACGAAGCTTCAGAGCTTTGGGGGTAGCACTGCAAATACTTCAACCTTTACACCCATACCTGGCGATTATACACTTGAAGTACAAGGTTCAGTAGGAACTGCTATAAGTGTGGCCGGAGGTGTGTACACGTATACTCCTACCACAAATGGCACTGTACGTTTTGTTCAAAAAAGCGGTGTTGTTTATGTGTATGAAGGTACTACTTATATGACTACTGTTACACCATCATATTCTACTATTTTCCCAACTATTGCCGATGCCAATGTTAGAACGGATGCAAATAACTTGTTGCAAAATTCCAGTTTTGAAACATTAGGTACGTTGGTTGTAGGTACTGCAGGTACTTCAACTGCAAAATATACATTTGCTTCTCCATGGACAAGCAATGTTACGATTAATGCAACTACTAATACTATTCGTGTTGGTTGGTCAGCCGGTTTAACGGACGGAACAGCTCTATGTATTTGGAGAGGTACAGGTAATACCAATTATCTTGCACAGCCTATTAGCGCTACTGTGAAATCAAATACGTTTTATAAAGTTGTATTACGTCAGGCTGCCGGATCGAATTCAGCAGCATTATTTAATATCGGACTAGGGTCAACAGTTGATGGAATGGAATATGGGTCAAAAACAATGTTACTTGGTAATGGTCTGAACGGACAATATTCTATGGTGTTAGGTACACCTGCAAGTGTTAGTGCAACCAGTTATTTTACATTTAAGAATACTGCGGTAAATACTGCAACCGCCGGAACACAAACAGATGCATTAACTCAGATCGATTATATGGAACTGATTGAAGGTGCATTTACAACTCCAGGGATTACAGGGGTTTCGTCTGCAACTTTCTTAGGAGGAACTGCTTATGCGCCAGATGTTACAGTAAACTATTCAGGTGGCGATAGCTATGATATGACATCGTACATTTTGAATCGTGGATTCGATAACCTTAGAGGTGAGTGGACTGAAACACCTACTGCAAACGCCGGTGGTTACGCAAATAGTGAAGTTGAGTTTTACAGCAAGACTTTTAATCTTTCGCAAGCAATTACAGGTTTACCTGCAGGCATTTATCGATTAAAAGCTCAGGGATTTGAGCGGGCTAAAGCCAATGATGCTGCGGCAGCTTATATTGCAGGAACTGAGGTTATCTTGAGTAAATTATATGCAACATCTTCAGTTAATACATATACTCAGAATTTTAACTCGTTGTATTTGAATGCATATCAGGCTGCCTGGGGTGGTGCCGCAACAAGTAACTACATCAACACTATGCCAGCTGCCAATGGTGCCTTTACTGCCGGTTTCTACGACATGCAGCTTGAGAATATTGTTGTTGGTGCCGATGGTGCTTTGACAATTGGCGCTTCAAAGGCAACAAATGTTACCAATTCGTGGACAATCATGGATAACTTCAGGTTGTATTACCTGGGTTCTGTAACAGAGCCCCGGTTAAGTCTGGTCCAAACTTCTGTTGGTTTGACAACTACTACCAATACTGCCATTATAAATTTGACAGGTTCTAATCTGACATCTGATATTGCTGTAACTGTTCCTTCAACACATATTACATTAAGTGGCGACAATGTAACAGGAACTTCACCAAATTATACAATTGCTGTTGCTAATGCTAACGTTACAAATAATATTACTGTAACATGGGACAAAGCAGCTAATGTTACAGGTAACATTAGTTGTGTAAGCGGTGCCGCCACTAAACTGGTTTCTGTTACAACCGATGATATTACAAGTGCTGCTCTTTCAGGTATTTCGTTGTCGGCTGGTGGTTTGAATACTGCATTTGCAGTAGGAACAACTTCTTATACTGTTAAAGCTCCCGCAGATGTAACCAGCATAACTGTTACTGCAACAACAACTCCAACATGTGCTACAGTTACTAATAATAATTCAGCAATTTCAGCGTCTGTACCAACTGTTGCATTAACAGGTAACTCTTACGATGGAAATACCCATACTTCAGCTTACTCGCTAACATGGGGCGGTAACTTCGCATTTACCGACTGGGCAGCTAATGGGTCAACTGATGCTTATCTTTCAGTTCCAACTATTTATGGTTGGTCGGCTGCTCCTGTATTGAACTGGGTAAATTCCAACTCAACTAATGCCGGAACTGTAAGATATATGGATTTGGTAGGTGGAGTTAATACCGGAATTTCGGGAGTAACATATACTTATAATAGTGTAAATTATAATGGTAGAATACTGTTTGTTAGATGGGATGGTGGTGCTGATGCACGTGTATATAGCTATCCTGTATATTTAGAAACCGGCAAGGTGTACAATTTCAATAGTAAGGTTGCGTGGAACTCAGTTGCAACAGCAGGTACATTGACATTTAATATCAATAGTTCTAAAGACAATACAGGTACTTCTGGTGGTACCGGAACAGCTGTTACAGGTGCTGCCGGTACATTGGTTGACGGAGTTATTTCTTCTATCTCAGTTCCTACAACAGGTGTCTATTATTTGAATATCACATCTTCTACAGCATCACTAAGTGCAATAGCAGATTTATCAATAAGTTTGGGGGCTGTGACTGGTTTTGCTAACGTTAATAACTCATTTAAAGCTTATACGGTAGATAAAAAGCTTACTGTTATTGGTGTTGATAGCTATGTGGTTTATAACGTTCAGGGAATGAAAGTTGCCGATGTGAAATCAAATATGGCTAATTCAACTGTAACATTAACGTCAGGCATTTATTTTGTGAAATCGGCTGATGCTGTTCAGAAAGTAATGGTGAAATAAGATCGAATAATAATTCAACTAAAGGCTGCTTCAATTCATTTGAAGCAGCCTTTTTTATTGGCTATTTTGACTTTATTCTCCACTCTTATTGCAAAATTTGAACTTATTTTTGTTTCGGGATAATGTAATCTTATTCAACTTTAGAACAACATAATACGAATCGATGAAAAACAAAATTACACAGGCAAGGACTGGCTTTTTGAGGTCAGTAATATTTCTATTATTCACAGCCACAGCAATGGTTAATGCTGCAAATAATGCCTCGGCTACTACTTTCGATGGCAATGTGGTGACCAAAGACGGTGCATGGTGCTGGTTTGCCGATCCGCGAGCGCTGCATTATGAAAACGCTGCCGGTACTATCAACAGTACCTATATTGGCTATATCGATGTTCATGGAAATATCAAAGCTACACAACACAATTTCCTGACAGGGAAGAATAATGAAGTGCTGATTCGTTCGTATTTCCAACCCGACGACCACGATAATCCGTCGTTTTTGGTGCTGCCCGACGAACGTATTATGATATTTTACTCCCGCCATACCGATGAACCTTGCTTTTACTACCGTGTGTCGAAAAAGCCGGGTGATATTACAAGTCTGGGTGCTGAACTGAAAATTGTGACAGCTGATAACACTACGTATCCGTCGCCATTTATCCTGTCCGACGACCCTACACATATCTACCTTTGCTGGCGTGGTATCAACTGGCACCCGACTATCTGTAAATTGTCGATTCCGGATGCAAACGACAATGTGAGCATTACATGGGGACCTTACCAAATGGTGCAATCAACCGGAGCGCGTCCGTATTGCAAATATAAATCCAACGGAAAAGATAAGGTTTACCTGACTTACACTACCGGACACCCCGACAATGAATATCCAAATTATGTCTATTTCAATTATATTGATATAAACACATTGCAACTGAAAGACATTACAGGAACCGTACTTTCGACCATTGCCAACGGAGTACACAATGTAAATAAAACAACTTATCCCAGCTCGTATCCGAATGCGGTAGTGGATATGCCTACCGATCAGCGCGACTGGGTGTGGCAAACCACGCTCGATAAAGATGGATTGCCTGTGATTGCTATGGTGCAGATAAGCAATGCTAAAACAGTTCATAATTATTACTATGCCAAATGGACCGGTTCAAGCTGGCGCAAGACTTTTCTGGCCAATGGTGGCGGACAGTTTCACCAGACTCCGGGTGTGGAAATGTGTTACAGTGGTGGTATGGCTATCGACGATACAAATCCTAATATTGTATACTGCTCGGTGCCTGTGGCCGGAACTTCGGGTACTATTTATGAAATAATGAAATATACCATTGGAACGGATGGCGCTATCACTTCGACAGAACAGATAACGACTAATTCCACTCAAAATAATGAGCGACCATTTATTATTGCTAACTCAGGAACTTCGCCACTACGATTGACATGGATGAATGGAAATTACTATTACTGGTTGGTGAGTCCGACTTACCCTAAAGGTTACCCAACGAGCATTCGTTCAGATTTTGCCTTGCCTTTGGATAGTATAAATCTGACAAATGGGTTGTTGACCAAAGAAACGTTTAATGGAACCGTAACAGGTACAGCACGTACAACAGGGGGTGTGTTGGTATCAACTGCAAGTACTTCTGCCACGCTTGCTGCGTCGGCATCTCCGGCATTTTCGGTTTCGCTCACTCCATACATTTACGAGGGAGCTTATACCGGCACAATACTGAAAATGGGTAATCTGACTTATGGCTTGAATGGCACTACACTCAAACCTTACGTGCAAATCGATGCTCAAACTTATCCGAGCATGAACCTGCTGGGGAACTCTGATATTTGGCAAACGGTAGCAAATAGCGGGTGGCTGACACCTACTAAACTCAAGTATTTTAATCTTACATTGACCTATGAAAATGGTGTGTTGAAAGTGTTCCGCAACGGATTGATTGATCAGGTGGTGGAGGTTGCCGGACTTACATTGGGTGATCTAAACGTTGGAGGATTTACCGGCTGGGTTGAAGATTGCCTTATTTACAATCGTGCATTAACTCAGGGCGAGGTAAAAAAACTCACTGAAACAAGCCTGGCGTACACTTTTAGCAGCACATTGACCAAAGAAGTGGAACTGGAAGCGCTAACTATTCCGTTGGTAATTTACACCGATGTTTTACTCCCGGCTACTACTGCTTCGGCCAATGCTATTACCTGGACGTCGGGAAATACAAGTGTTGTAACAGCCACTGGGCTTGTAACACTTCCGGCTACTGCTAATGCCTTGACGCTTACCGCCACTGCCAACGGCGTGTCCAAAGTGTTTAATGTGACTGTTATGCCACGCAATATTGATAAAAATAAGCTGTTCGTCTATACATTCAATGCGGCCGATCTTTACACAAGCAACGGTGTGAAATATGTAACCGATAAGTCGGGAAAAGGAAACGACGCTACTGTTTATGGCAGTGCTGTTGTAAGTGGGACGCTCGATTTGTCGGCCAACACAGCTGCCGGTTTCACTACCAACGGTTATGCCACAGCTCCCAACGGCATTATAAATAGCCTGCGCAGTTGTACCTTTTTGGCCAAAATAAAACCTGTGAATCTGACCAGTGCTCCGCGCATTTTCGATTTTGGGTCGGCTAGTACCAATAGCATACTTTTAAGGGCAAGCGCATTTACGGCAGGATATAAATACAATGGTGGAACAACAACGTTGATAAATTCTCCAACAGCTATTACGGTGGGCGTAGAGTCTAAAATAGCCATGACTTTTGATGCAAAAACAAAGGTCACCCGAATATTTCTGAATGGTGTTGAAACTGTGAATGCTGCCACCATTACGTATGAGCCCTGGCAATTGACCAATATTGGTGCCAATACGCGTAACTACATTGGTCGTACACAATGGTGGGATACTTCATCGGCTGCCAGCAATATCGATTTCTGCGGTACACTCGACGATGTTTGTCTGTACGACATAGCTCTGACTGCTGCCGAAATAGCGCAGGTGCAATCGAACGTTGGAACCGGGATAAGCACAGCTGCACCATCGACATATTCCATGTATCCAAATCCGGTTAAGCAGAATACAGCTACGCAAATTGATTATGATTTCACGACCAGTCAACTACAAAGCCTGAAAGTAGAAGTAATTAATTCTCTGGGCGAGGTGGTACAACAATCTCAACCTACTGCTACTCCCGTAAAGATAGCCGGCCTGTCGCAAAGCGGTATGTACCTGGTGCGCGTGATGGCAGGCAATGAATTGTTGTCGGTAAGTAAATTAATGGTGAAATAGAAGGTGATTA
>Ga0302215_10002588_pt1 | contig 12417 bp, 13 predicted proteins | sample II_Fen_N3_1_FD_194580 | JGI IMG/M metagenome (GOLD analysis project Ga0302215, IMG submission 194580) | Peat permafrost microbial communities from Stordalen Mire near Abisko, Sweden - II_Fen_N3_1 | ecosystem: Environmental > Terrestrial > Soil > Wetlands > Permafrost | place: Sweden: Abisko... | reverse complement strand
GCAAAATTTATCAATTCTTCGCTCAAGCCGTCGGCTTCTGAGCCAAACATAATCAAGTAAGGAGAATCTGCTTTATAATTTTTCAAAAACAAAGTATCGTCCGCTTTTGGAAGCGTCGCAACTTTTTCAAACTCTTCGAATTGTGATTTTAAAACAGAAAAATCCTTTATCTGAACAACGGGGATTTTCCACAAATTGCCCACCGCAGAGCGCACGCATTTCGGGTTGTACAAATCAACCGTGTCGCCGAAAAGTATCACAGCGTCTTGCGAAAACGCTTTTGCAGTTCTCAAAATAGTGCCTAAATTGCCCAAATCTTTTATATTTTCAAGCAAAACGACTTTTTTTGCCGATTTTATATCTTCAAGAGTGAATATTTTTTGTTTCGCAACCGCAACCGCATCAGGTGCTGAATCGGTTGTCGAAATTTTCTTCAAAACAGGCTCAGTTGTCAAAATCAATTTGTCTTTCAAAAAACTGTATTTTTGCGCTTTTTCTTTTAAGACAAAAACTTTTTCAATATCAATTTGAGCCAAAAACGCTTCTTCAATAGGTTTGAAGCCCTCGAGAAGAAACTTTTTTTCTTCATCGCGATGCTTTTTTTGCTGAAGCTTTACAACTTCTTTTACCAGCTCGTTATTTACGCTTGTAATTTCCAAATTTTCCATAAACCTATTTTACCTCAAACTTTTTCAGCTGTTTTTTTTCGGTCGGGGTTAATAATTTAAAATCAATCAATTTTTTTTCAAAACACATATTTGAAAAAGATTTGATGACCCTTTGCTCACTTTCTTGAGCAAGATAACAGGAATTTTCAAGCCTTACTCCGCCGAAACCTTTTTTGTAAAGCCCAGGTTCTATTGTGAAACACATATTCGTTTTTAAGGGAGCCTTTGCAGTAGGTGAAAATGCAAGGCTTGGCGGCGATTCGTGAACGCTTATGCCGATTCCGTGCCCTAGTGAGTGCGAGAATTCGAACCCAGCAGGTTTGTGGATTTCCAAAACCGTTCTTGCCGCTTTATCGAGCGTAAATCCGCTTGTAGTTGGGGTTATTTTCTTGTTAAACGCTTTTAAAAACCCTTTCAAAACGGTAGTATAGACTTTCTTTTGCATTGCAGTAGGTTCGCCTTTGACAAACACTCTGGTGCAATCAGTCGCGTAGCCGCCTTCGTAGTACGCTCCGCAATCGATTAGAACAAGTGAGCCCTCTTTGAGGATTTCTGTTTTTGAATTGGTCGAATAATGCGCCAGTGCCGAATTTTGGTCTTTCGCCACAATTGATTTGAAGCTGAGCGATTTTGCTCCGAATTTGTAGAAATTTTCTTCCAATTTTTTGGCGATGTCGAATTCAGAAATATTATCATTTTTTTCGATAAATTCTCTTGTAGCAAAAATTGCTTTGTCCGTTCTTTCAAAACATTTTTTGTAATGTTCTATTTCAGCCTCTGTTTTTACTGATTTCATTTCTTTTATATAATTTTCTTTTATGCTCGTCGCTTTTTCGCCCAAAAGGTTATAATCATAGGCGGTTATAGAAGTTTTATCTACAAAAACGGTATCTATATTTTTTAGGTTTTTTATTGAACTTTCAAGATTTTCTTCGTCTAAAAGTTTGCCCCCAATTTCTTTTGAGATGAGGCATTTACCCAAGATTTTGGAGGAATAGTTTGTTGAGAAATCCCTTAAATTGAAAAGGTAGGAAACCTCTTCGAGATTGGTTGCTAAAATAGCCTCTTTTGGTTTCAATTTGTCCGTAATCTGTCTGATTTTTTCATCAGAAGAAAGACCCGCTATTTCAACTCCGATTTCTGAATATTCTTTTGGCTTTTTGGCTTTTGCTTTTCCTTCTAAAACTGGGTCAAAATCTAAGAGTTTAATCTCTATGTTTTTGTTTTTCAGGGTGCTTTTTATAATCTCTAATCGCCCTTGCGAATTCTTTTTGCTGACAATTGCGAAGGTTGAATTCTTCTTCAACTTCTTTTCGAGATGCTTGTACATGCTTTCGCCCAGCTTCATTTTAACGACATGGATTAAATTTTTGTCCACTTCCAAATCCGCTTGCTCGTGATATCTTCCGTCGACAAAAAGCAAAACTTCCGTTTGGGAGATAATTGCATCACCTGTCGATCCTGAAAAATTGGTCAAAAAGTATCTCGAATTTTCTTGCAACTCATTATATTCAACCAAGTATTCGTTGGTTGAATTGACCAAAAGATAATCGATTTTGTTATCTTTTAAAAAGTTGCGTACTTTTTGAATTAAATTCATTTGCACGAAGGTTATTTCTTGTCCGTAACCAAAATCAAGTGCCAGCCGAAGTTTGTTCTTACAGGATCTGAAAGTTCGCCTACGTTTAGGTCAAATGCTGCGTTTTCGAATTCGCCAACCATTTGTCCGCGTCCGAAAAATCCCAAATCTCCGCCGTTTGCTCCTGATGGGCAGTGAGAATGTTCCGCTGCAACGTCTTCAAAAGGTTTGCCTGAAAGGATTTCTTCTTTCAATGCAATCGCTTCTTCTTCTGTTTCTACTAAAAGGTGGCTTGCTTTAACTTCTGTCGTCATGATAAACTCCTAATTAAATTTTTAACAATAAGATTGTATCAGAAAAACATTTGTTTTTATATTAGAATTAAGTTATGTCAAAATTATACGAAAAATCAGGCGTGAATCTATCTCAGGCACATAAATTAAACGACAAGCTCAGCCAACAGCTCGGGATCAGTGCTTTTGCTGGCAAGTCTCTTTTGGCTGACGGTTTGAATTTAGTTACCTGCACAGACGGTATAGGTTCAAAAATCATCCCGCTTTATGAAAAAAAAATGTACAAAACAATCGCAATTGATGTTGTGGCTGCGAATTTAAACGACCTAATCTGCACAGGGGCTACTGCCGTAGGATTTGTGGATTATTTAGCGGTGAACAAATTAGACAGCGATGCAGTTTTTGAGATTATCCAATCAATAGATACAGAATTGAAGCATTGCGGCGCAAAATTAATGGGCGGAGAAACCTCAGAAATCTCAGAACTTATTACGCCAAATAATATTGATATTTCAGGCTTTGCAATAGGTCTAATCAAAGAAGGTGAAGGTTTAAATAAAAATAACGTCAAAAAAGACGATGTTGTAATTGGGCTTTGCTCTTCAGGAATTCACGCGAACGGGTTTTCTCTGATAAGAAAACTGCACAAGGAAAACAAAATCACTGACGAAGAATTCGAAACCTGCCTCGCGCCGAGTTTTATATATTACAATACGGTTTTAAAATTGGTTCAGAAAAAACTGATAAAATCCTGCGCGAATATCACTGGCGGCGGCGTTTTGTCCAACCTGCTCAGGGCCGTTTCTGAAAGCTTGAGCGTGAATATTGATTATGATAAAATCCCTGTTCAACCTATTTTTGAAAAATTAAAAAATATCTGTGGCGAAGAATTTTACGAAGTGTTCAACGCAGGCGTTGGATTCTGCTTGATAGCGGATTCCAAAAACAAAGAAGAAATATTTGAAATTTGCAATGGGTTTACACCGTTTGAATTCGGGCAAATAGGAGAAAAATTATGAAAAAATTAGCGATAATGGGTTCAGGAATGGGCACAAATTTTGAGGCGATTGTGAGATGGTTTCAAGATAAGGATGTTGAAATTGTATGTATAAGCGACGTTGAGGATTCTTTAATTCTTGAAAAAGCGAAAAAGGCTGAAATAACGGCTGAATATGTTCCGTTTGAAAAAAATCTGGAATATTTTACTCAAAATAAATTCGATTTAATCGCACTTGCAGGCTATATGATGATTTTGCCTGAGGAAGTTTTGGATGCGATGGGTCGAGTAATAAATATTCATCCGTCGTTGCTTCCGTCTTTTAAGGGGCGAGATGCTATTCAACAGGCATTTTTGGCTGGCGTTAAACTGAGCGGAATAACAATTCATTGGGTTGAAAAAGGCGTGGATGAAGGCAAAATTATCGCTCAATATCCCGTTTTTATTCAAAATTACATGCACTTAGACGAATTTGAAGAAGAAATTCATACAATCGAACACAAGCTTTATCCGATTGTAATCGAAAAGGTTTTGGAGGACAAAGTTTTCGATTTTCAAGACTTAATGAAAAGTTCGTGCAATAATAAAGGTTGTGGGGGACATTCCTCCGATAGTTCAGACGATACCAGCGGAGGTTGTGCAGGATGTTCCCATCATTAGATAAATTAAATGTATTAGTATATGGCGCGGGTGCCAGAGAACACGCGATTGCGGATTCAATTGATAAATCTCCGCTGTTAAATAAATTATACGTGGCGCAAACAGGTTTGTTCAACTTGGGCGAAGTTGTTGAATTTTCTACTTACGAAGATTTGGCGAAAAAATGCGTTGATTTGAAAATAGATATGGTTGTTATCGGTCCTGAAGAACCGCTTTGTGAAGGAATTGTTGATGTATTGAAAGCTCACAATGTTCCTTGTGTCGGGGTTAATAAAGAATTTGCCAAACTCGAAGGCTCAAAGATTTTCGGTAAACAATTCATGCAAAAACACGGTATAAAGACTGCAAAATGTAAGGTTGTTACTGACGATATCACACATAAAGAAATAGGCGAACTTTTGCCATTGAGCGAAAGAGGGAAATTCCCATACGTTGCGATAAAAGCGGACGGCTTATGCGGCGGAAAAGGTGTTGTGATTGCTAACAACAAGGCTTTTGCAGAAAAAACAATCGAAGAATTTTTAGCCGGCAAATTCGGCGAAAATTCTAAAAAAGTATTGATTGAAGAATTTTTACAAGGCGAAGAGCTCACGTTGATGTCTTTTTGGGATGGAAAAACTCTTTTGCACTTCTTGCCTTGCAGAGATTACAAAAAATTAAACAAAACGCTTTCGGCTCCAAATACAGGTGGTATGGGTGCGTTTTGCCCGGTTGAGTTGACTCCGTTCGCTCTAAAAAAACTTGAAGACTACAAAAAACAGTTAGAAACTGCCTTAAAAGATGAAAAAGCAGATTTTGTCGGGTTTATCTATTCAGGGCTCATTATGGCTCAAGAAAGAGGCAGCAGAGGTCTTTGGGACTGGAATGTACTTGAATTCAACGTGAGATTGGGCGATCCTGAAGCGCAAGCCATTTTGGGACATTTGAAAACGGATTTTCTTTCTATTTTAAAAGCTGGTTTAGAGCAGAAATTGGACAATGTAAAAATCGAATACAAGCAAGACATCACGGCTTGTTTGACTTTGGCTTGCGAAGGTTATCCTAAGGCTCCAAGAGACGGCAAAAAAATCACACTGCCTGAAGAGACAGTTGAAAACAGATACATCAAAATTTATAACGCAGGCGTTGAAGAGAAGAATGGCGAATTATATTCAAAAGGTGGCCGAGTGCTTTCACTTTGCACAACTTCAAATGACCCGTTTTGGGAATTGAAAAATTTCGCCAAAGAAATCGAGATGGAAAACAAATATTTTAGACCTGATATGGAAGTCAGATAAGGTTATTTTGACAACCAACTTGTGGGTGTGCAATCCGGATAGCCGCATTCTATTGATACAGCAGTTCTGTCTATGGACGGTTTTAATTTGGCTGGGATCCCAGGGAAAACAGATGAGCCTGTCCAAAAAGTGCCCGAGCCTTTTTCGTTAGCAACGGCAAAAGCAAACCTGTCTTTACCAAATTTGTTCGGATTTTTGAACCCGTTTGTGTCCACCAATATAACTAATTGATTAAGGAATCCGCCGCGAACCATTGCCCAGCTTCTACCCGCAACATCAATAAACGCTCTGCTGCCTCCTCCGATTTTACTCGGACTTACCTCGCCACTGCCGGCTTGAAGAACTTCATTCATTGATTCGCCAGATACGTACCAACAATTATTTACTGAGCCTGTGTCGCAGTCTTTTGATATTTTCATATATGTTTTAAATATATCAAAGTTGCCATATGTGCAGGTATCGTTTATTACAGAGGTCACATCAGGGCAAGGTATTACTTCATAAGCACTATACATTGAGTTCCAAGCGTTTGAAGCCTCAGAAAAAGCTTTTTTATAAGCAGTTTTTAATTCGGCATCATTGGTTTTATTCATCAATGAAGGAATAGTTATAGCCGCAACTATTCCGATAATACCGAGAGTTATTAAGACCTCGGCGAGAGTGAATGCTATCTGTTTTTTGTGTCGTTTGTTCATTGATTGATTATATTTTAATCCAGAATAAATAGCAAGTTTTGAACAGATTATAAATCTAGGCTAAGCTGTTTGTCTTCTATCTGCTTTTTGTAAATTTCAAACCCAAAACAACCGATGTCAGAAATTACTGGAGATCTCATATCAAGACCTTCTAGTCGTGATTTTGCGACATTGCAGGCTGATTTGTATTGGCAACTAAAACACGGTTGAAAAGATTGTTTTTTCATATATCGAGTCCTAAATTATTGATTAGCCGCCAGCGTGAGCTAGAGGAGTTTTTAGCAATATAAAATAGAATGTTGCAGACAACGCCATACAAACCGGAATTGTGCAAACCCAAGCCACAACGATATTTTTAACTATACCCCATTTTACGGCTGAAACTTTTACCATACTCCCGACGCCCATAATCGCTGTTGAGATAATGTGTGTTGTACTTACAGGGAAACCGAAGTGTGAAGCTGTCAAAATTATACTAGCAGAAGCCGTTTCAACTGCGAATCCGTGGATAGGTTTCATTTTTACGACCTTAGAGCTCATTGTTCTGATGATTTTCCATCCGCCTGTCATTGTACCTAGTGATAATGTCAACGCGCAAGCGCAGATTACCCAAACAGGGATGCTGAAGGTTTTATCCTGAATGACCCCAGCCGTCATCAACGACAAAGTGATAATCCCCATTGTTTTTTGAGCGTCGTTTGAGCCGTGGCTGAATGCCAAAAAACCGGATGAAAAAAGTTGCATTTTTCTGAACAGTCTGTTCAATACTTCAGGTCTCATTTTGTGAAAAATGGCCAATAAAATAAAAATAAATAAGAACCCTACGCCAAATCCTAACATCGGCGATGCGACCATCGGAACAAGTACTTTGTAAAATACGTTGTGTCCGTTAATTACGTTGAGTGCCGGGTGTTCAAGATGAAACGATGGCATTTTTAAAACTAATTCGTAAGCTTTGTCCAAGTTGAAATAAGCGTGTGCAATCGCCGCCCCGAGAAGTCCGCCGATTAAAGCGTGAGAAGAACTTGAAGGCAATCCCAAATACCATGTCAGCAAATTCCAAGTGATGGCACCTAAAAGCGCACACAAGATTACCAGTTGGGTTATGGATTCAGCAGAAACCATTCCCGCACCGATTGTGTGTGCAACGTGAGTTCCAAAAAACGCACCCACGAAATCCAACGACGCCGCGTAAAGAATTGCGTGTCTTGGGCTAAGTGCTTTGGTTGAAACAACTGTAGAAATTGCGTTTGCAGAATCGTGGAACCCGTTCACGTATTCGAACATGAAGGCCACTATCATAACTAAAGTTAGTAAAATTATTGCTGTAATCATAATTCCTAATTATTCTTCAGTGCAATGTTCAATATCGCGTCTGATACGCTGAAACATTTATCCAAAGCACTTTCCAAAACCTTATATATATCTCTCAATTTGATAACTTCCAACGCTTCAAATTCGCCGGAGAACAATTTGTCCATCGCTCTATATAGAATATCGTCGCCAAGTGATTCAATCTCTTTCATCGATTGGTGACTTGCAGTAATTTCGTTTGTTTTCGAAATCGTTTTTAGCAGGCTGACACTTCTGATTAATTCGTCTGTTGCTTTAAGAATAGTTTTCGATTGCTGAAGCATTTCTTCTGTAAAACTAGTCATACGGTACACGTTCAAGTTCATTGAAGCTTGTACTATTTTCTTTGTAATTTTATTCAACATCGTCGCAAGTGCTTGGATGTCTTCTCTATCAATCGGCGTAACAAACGTGTTGTTTAGCTTGTTGATTGTTTCTCTTTCAATTCCTGAACCTCTATGTTTCAAAATTCTTGCTTTTACAACCAATTCTTCACTCATTCCGTGAGCAAGTGCTTCACTGAATATCAATGCCATATCGTTGCAGACTTTCGCCGCATCTTCAAACGAATCGTAAAAAACTTTATTTTCCGGAGGTAATAATTTATCAAATATATTAAAGCCCACTATGTTGCTCCTAATTTTCCTACACACAAATATATTATGCTAAAAAAAGTTATTTGTAACTAGACTTTTATAATTTGTAACAAATATCATATGTATTGTGTAGGTTGTTAAAAGGTCGATTTTACTTTGTAAAATCGACCTTTTGTTTATTCTCAATTGGAGCTTTCTAGTAATTCATTTTCCAGCCTTCTTCAATTACCCGACCCGTACAATACAGTCCGTCCTTTGAGCCGCCCGCACTGGTGCAATAGTTAGGGTTAGGCTGTTGCCACCACCAATCGCTGGTGTCATCTTTTGCCCCATAAGGTTGAAGCCCAATCCCGCCACCTGGTTTGTTTGTTACGTAGAACCAAAAGGAATCTCTTCCCATTGTGTTAGGTTTTTTTGCTCCGTTTACGTCGAACACTATGAATGCGCATATGGTTTTGTCGTATGCATTATCTCCTTTGTCTGTTTTGCAATCGGATTCATAATTGTAGATGTTTATAATTGCGCCATCTAATGTGGTAAAAAACGCCCCGCCCCATGTTTCTGGCGACGCTGAAGAGCCATCCCAGTTTTTGTACCACCCGCAATTTACTCCGCTGCAGAAAGTACATCCACCAGGATAAGTTGTAGCATAGCTATTGGGGTTGTCTCCGCAATATTTAGTGACATTAAAATGTTTGATTAGTTCATCGGCGACTAACGTACTTTTGGGGTCAGTTGTGAATAATCCAGTACAAGATAAGTCGCCAACGCAACCTCTGTCTGCCGACATTTGATTTAATGATTGAAGAGTTACTGAATACAATTTCTTTAATCCCGACATGTATTCTTGGTTTTGGGTTTTGTTCATAAGGGTCGGAATTGTCATTGCTGCAACTACTCCGATAATCCCCAAAGTAATTAGTACTTCAGCCAAAGTAAACCCATTATTTGCCTTGAAAACTCTTTTCATAATCAACTCCATCTTTAGTTTCATATTATAATAAAGAATATAGCACTCCAAGATGATTTTGTAAAGAAACCCACTTGTATTATTTTCAAATATCTGTTATAATGCGTGCAATAAACGTTTTCTTTTTAATTAAAATACTAATAGGATATTTAGGTGATGTTATGATTACACAAGTTAGTGGTCTTAACACAAGTGGTGTTACAAAAGACCCGAGAAGAAAAGCTCAAAGAATTCAATTTAAGCACAGCGCGAACATTCCATACAAAAGTAATTATAATTTGGAATACGAACGCCAACAGCGAAACGCGCTTTTGACAAGTGTTTCGATTGTAATGGGCTCAGTGCTATTCACCGTCGGATATTTTATGCTGTCAGGTCTAAAGCACATCAAAAAAGCACCATAAAGAGAATGGCCAAAATTTAATTTTACGCTGCTGGGCTTTGAGCTGGAGATTCACCAGTGGTATCGGATTTTGCGTTTTTGTATGCATTAATTCCATCTACCCAGTTGTCAACGAATTGCACATCTTTTTCCACAACCGCTTGCGGTAATCCCGCATGGTGTATTTTTGGAAGCAAATAATCTTCTGAGTACTCAATAGCATTTGGCTTGTCATCGTCAGTGTCGTTGCAAATAAACGTCATTTTGCCGTCTTTGCCTTGTTTTGCGCCGATGATTGTAATTTCATGTCCGTTAATGATTATGTTTTTATCGTCCGTCTGAGTGTAGCCGATAATAACATTTTCGCCCATTGCTAGAGAATCGGTAATATGTTTTTTCATTGTTTTAAAATCTGTTTCGTAACCTGTTAATTTTGCATTTTCGTCAACGATTTGATAAGTCACGGAAATTTTGTTTCTGTCTTCTACAATCGATTCGGTAAAGGTTTTTTCAAACTCGATTAATCCTTTGTCGTTTTGGTTGAATTTACCTTTTCTCACGTCTGTCAAAGAGTTGTAAGCCTGTTGCGAGCCGACATTCATAAATGTTGATTGCATTAATACATCGACAAGTGAACGCTCCAATTTGTCTTTGTTCGAATTCTGTATTTGAGCTCTTAAAATTGCGTTTTTATCAGGTGCCAAGGTGAGTTTTGCGCTGTTAAAATCAGCCATTTTGTAAGGCACTTCAAACGCGTTTAATAACCATACTGAATCCAAAGTGTTATTGGCAAGGTTTTTCAACTGGATAGTTTTTTCTACCGCAAGGCTCGGAGAGGATAATTGTTCTGCAAATCTTGCAAATTCAGCAGGCATTTGTTTCGCTAAGTTGAATTCGATACTCGCAGCAACACAGGCACCTGAGCGTTCTACGTTAATTGTTTTTGCGTTGACGCCATCGTCTTTTGAGTTCGAATTTTTATGGGCAATATTAACAACTTCTGGAACATATTTTTGTGGTATGTCTCCAAAGTTTTGAGTTATCACGAAAGGGTTTGCGATTGTATTTATTGTTTCTTTTAAAACCATTTTATTGTCTAGCCCAGCTGCTCTTTGGTTTGTAAGGATTTTATGCAAGCTGTCTAAAGTGCTTGATTTATCGTTGGAATCGGAGTTGAGAAGTATGCCGTTTTTAAGCAGCATTTCTAGATTTTTTCTTTCCTGCTTATCCAAATTTGCAACGAGTTGTGAATATTTATCTTTTTCTTCTTTGGTTGCGAGGGTTGTTCTTATTGATGAAATGCCTTGTGCGCCTTTGAACGCTGTTTGATGTATTGGGTTTTGGGCATACAAAGCCTGAGCTGCAGCGGGTTGATTTTGCGCAGAAGCTTTTATCGGTTGATTGTTTTGAACCGAATTCGTATAAATACTTGGTTTTGAGATACCTACTGAGTACACATTTACTCCTACACATTGCCTTATATATATTAAAAAACAAAAACATTCCATAATTTGCCTTTTTAGTGTATATTTGTTAAGAAAGTTAAGAATACTTATTGTGGAGCATCTTTTTGGAAGACAAAATCAAAATAAAACCGCTTACAAAAGCACAAATAATTATCTCTTTGGACAGATTGACGCGCTTCAAACCTACAGAAGAAAAGTATTTGAGAGTGTTCAAAGACATTTTGATTTCTAATCTTATTTCTCCTATATTTAAAAAAAATCAGCTTGAAAAAATGAATTATGAAACTTTGACAAAATATATCGAAGATATTTTTGAGTATTCGCTAAATTTTTTAAAAATTCCATCTACGCATGATTTTTCCATCAACCAAAAACTCCTAAAATATGAAAAATCAGTATTCAAATTTGATAAAAATGTTGAAAAATTGATTGACAACAAGATTGATTTCGCCTCGGCTCTTGAAATTGTTGAACATAAACAAATGCCTCTTAATTTGCAGTGGTTAAAGTCATTGTCAAAAGGTTCAAATCAGATTCAAAACAGGGAGAAATTTACCTTGAGATTCCCAATAGAGAAAGTCGTTATTGTTGAAGGGATTACGGAAGAAATTCTGCTTCCGAAGTTTGCTCAAATGCTAGGGTACGATTTTGACAAGGCGGGGATTACATTGATTTCTGCAGGCGGGAAAAATCAAGTTGTTAAGCTTTTTTATAAACTTGTAGAAACTCTGAAACTGCCTATTTTTGTTTTGCTGGACAGTGACGCAAAAAAGAATTTCGAGCAGATTGAGCCCAAGTTGAGAAATCTCGACAAAGTTCACGTGCTTGAAAGCGGAGAGTTTGAAGATATTTTGCCTCTTAATTTAATAAAAAGAACGTTGAATCAGTACCCGCAAATTTATTCTAATGTATTGCTCGACGACTTGAGGCAAGGTCCCAAAATGACGGAAGTGTTGCAAGAAGTTCTTAAACAAAGAGGATTGGAATTCAAGAAGGCTGAATTTGCTTCAATGGTAGCAGAAAATATCCTAACGAAAAAAGATGTTTCGCCTGAAATTGAGGACGTTATAAAACTTTTATATTAATTTTCTTAAACTCGTTGTACAAAAATAGCAACAATTTTTCTTCAGGCGTATTTATAGATTATGCGCGTAAATAGTTTTACCCCAAATTTAATAAAACCCAAATCAAATTGCAACTTCAAAGGGGACCTTAAGGGCCATTTTTCTGAGATTGCTCCAAGATTGAGTTATACTGAAATACCTTCAATTGCTTTTCGTAGTTTATTGAAAGTAGTTCCTGTAAAGGAAACAATGTTCCCTGACTCTTTGGCTGCGATTGCTGATGAGATGTATAAAGTTAAACTATTCAGCAAAATAGAAAATAAACTTGTTGATACTTTTATTCATTTTGGGGAACCGGATCCGTTGTACTACGGGATAAAGCCTCCGAATGACAAAACTTTAAGATTATACGAGCCT
>Ga0302215_10002587_pt1 | contig 12425 bp, 17 predicted proteins | sample II_Fen_N3_1_FD_194580 | JGI IMG/M metagenome (GOLD analysis project Ga0302215, IMG submission 194580) | Peat permafrost microbial communities from Stordalen Mire near Abisko, Sweden - II_Fen_N3_1 | ecosystem: Environmental > Terrestrial > Soil > Wetlands > Permafrost | place: Sweden: Abisko... | reverse complement strand
TCTCTTTAAACATATCATTGCCTAACAAAAATTAATAAAAAAGCCTCTTTTATGTTTTTATCATAACATTTAAGAGGCTTTTAGGCAAAAAGACTGATGATTATTTTTTATAGCTCTTTAATCGCTCCTTGAATCGCTCGAAGTCCAATCATGGCACATTTTTCGCGACGTAAACTAATATCGATGCCCAATATTTTCTGGACATCGCTTAAATCTAATTTTAAAATATCTTCCAACTCACGGCCGATTAGTGCTTCACTTAAAATTGAAGTAGCCGCCATCGAAATAGAGCAGCCGTGTCCCTCAAAAGAAACCTGACTTAATTTATTATCAGCTACTTTAATGTAAACCGTAATATCATCACCACAACTACGATTTAATTCATGATGTTTTACGCCACCATCAAGTGGACCGAAATTATGCGGCCTTTGATAATGATCTAAAATATTTTTAGCGTAAATATTCATATTAAGCGTTAAATAATTTATTAATCTTTTTAAGAGCGGTAATAAATAAATCAATTTCCGCTTTAGTATTATAAAAAGATAAACTCGCACGTAAAGTAGCGGGAATTCCTAAACTATCGTGTAAGGGTTGCGCACAATGATGGCCAGCGCGAGTAATAATTCCCTCTTCACCTAATAAATCAGCCACGTCATGTGGATGCATATCGGTAAATATCATCGAGAAAAGAGGCAAACGTTCACTTTGATTACCAATTAATTTTACAAACGATAACTCTTTCAAACGTAATAAAAAATAACTACTTAATTCTTGTTCTTGTTTGATTATTTGTTCATAAGAAAGCTGATTAAGATACTGGCAAGCTACTCCTAAAGTAATAGCCCCTTCGATATTAGGTGTACCGGCTTCAAATTTAGCAGGCAACTCAGCTGGAATAAAAGAGTCATCTTTAACTTCAGCAATCATAGCGCCGCCACCGAAAAACGGTGGCATTACTTCTAATAGCTCTTTACGTCCATACAAAACACCAATACCAGTTGAAGCTAATAATTTATGACCAGAGAAAACTAAAAAGTCACAGTCTAATTCTTTTACATTAACCTGATAATGAGCAATGCTCTGTGCTGCGTCAACGACCGTAATAATATTTTTAGCTCGAGCTTCTTTAATTATTCCCCTTAAGTCATACCAAGAACCCAACACATTAGAAGCTTGGGTAATGGCTAATAATTTTAAATTGGGGGTTTCTAAAATATTGTCCCAAATTAAAGAACCATCGTTGGCCACTTCAATATATATAATCTCTAAATTTAATTTAGCTTTAAGCTGCAACCAAGGTACGATATTGGCATGATGTTCCGCCCGACTAATAGCAATGACATCACCAACTTTTAAATTAGTTTCGCCCCAAGAACGCGCCACGAGATTAATGCCCATCGTCGCTCCCGAAGTAAAAATCGTTTCTTTGGGATCAGCTTTAATAAAATCAGCGACCACTTCTCTAGCCGTTTCATACAAAACAGTAGCCTCTTCGGACAAGAAATTAGGGCCACGATGAACGTTAGAATTGTGTTTTTGATAATAACTTAAAGCCGCCCCTAAAACTACTTGGGGTTTTAAAGAAGTCGCCGCATTATCAAAATAAATTAGCTTTTTTCCTTTATATTCGCGATTTAACATTGGAAAGTCAGTTCTCATATTTGGGTGGTAATTAAGTCCAAAAGGAGCTTAGCAGTCGAATTATCAAGACCTTGTACAAATTTGTTGCTCAGTGATTTAAGCTGTAAAGTTTTAATTTGATTAAGAGATAAGCCTCGTGTTTGAAGATAAAATAGGTCATCAGCTGAAAGCTTAAAAGTGCTCGAACTGTGCCCTGCCTTAACATCGTTAGCTGCTACCTCTAGTTGTGGAGTAAGTTGTCCATGAGCAGCACTGCTATTTAAATAGAGACGTAAATCAACTCGAGTATCACTTTGTTGAGCGTCTGGTTTAACTCTTAAAATTGCTTCATATTTCAAATTAGCCGCTCCGTTTAAAACAGCGTCAGCACTAACCTGACCAAAGCTATCAGCACCCACAAAATCATATTCGGTTTTTATTTTTAAAAGGCTATCGCTCAATACTAAAGAATTGGAATTTAATTTAGCCTCACGATTAACTACGTGTTTAAGATTTAAATCAGAATTGTTATTTAAAAATAAATAATAAGTTTTTAAAGACGCCCCCGCTTCAACGATGATTTCTTTTTCAGCTATTAGTTCTTCATCTACAATTAAAATATAAAAAGCCTCAGTCTTACTTTTAATAATAAGCTGGGAATTTGTTTTTAAATCTTTAGCGTGTTCAATAATAATATTTTTCATAAAGTTATCCAATACTATCTTCCATTTCTAGTTCCACTAAACGATTCATTTCCACTGAGTATTCAAGGGGTAATTCTTTAGTAATCGGCTCAATAAAACCATTTACAATCATAGCCGAGGCCTCTGATTCTTTAATACCACGACTACGTAAATAAAATAAATCTTCAGCATTTATTTTGCCAGTTGAGGCTTCATGTGAAATGGTCGCAGTTTCATTATTTATTTTCATCACCGGAATTGTATCGGCTTGCGATTTATCATCTAAAATTAGAGAATCACATTTAACAGAAACGACGGCGTTAGTCGCTAAGGGTGAAATTTCTACCAAGCCGCGATAGATAGCTTTACCGCCTTCACGGCTAATACTTTTAGTCACAATATTAGAAGTAGTATCTTTTCCCAAATGAATAACTTTAGCACCCGTGTCTTGAGTTTGTCCGGCACCAGCAAAAGCCACGCCTAAATGATCGGCACTTGACCTATCTCCTTTTAAAATTGAACAAGGGTAAAGCATGGTGGTGTTTGAACCAAAATTACCACCCACCCACTCCATATGAGCATCGGCTTCAACAATCGCTCTTTTAGTATTTAGGTTATAAGCATCTTTACTCCAACTCTCCACACTACTATATCTAAAACGAGCACCCTCTTTAACATAAATTTCCACGCCACCAGCATGAAGTGAATCAACGCCATAACGCGGTGCACTACAACCTTCAATATAATGAGCTTGAGCACCTGATTCAACAATAATTAAAGTATGTTCAAATTGACCCATCCCTTTAGCATTCATTCTAAAATAGGCCTGTAGTGGTTGTTCAATCTTAACGCCAGCCGGAATATATAAAAAAGTACCACCGCTCCACACGGCTCCGTGTAAGGCGGCAAAGCGATGCAAAGAACTAGGCATAGCCTTCATAAAATAAGGTTCTACTAGTGAAGGATATTTCTGTAAAGCAATATCTAAGTCTTCAAAGATAACTCCTTGTTCACTTAGCTCTTCTTTTAAACTATGGTAAATAGCGGTCGATTCATATTGAGCACCAACCCCCGCCAGTAATTCTTGCTCGGCCTGAGGAATACCTAATTTATCAAAAGTATTTTTAATATCAGCCGGCACGTCATCCCAAGATTCAGCTGGTCTATCCATCGCTTTGGCATAATAAGTAATACTAGTTAAATCTAATTTACTTAAATCTGGACCCCAAGTCGGCATGGCTTTGGTTTTAAATAATTCAAAAGACGCTAGACGCTTTTCCAACATCCAAGCGGGTTCATTTTTATCAGTCGAAATCTGACGAATTAAAGCTTCGTCTAAACCCAAACGTGTTTTATTCATGTAGTCAGACTGATTAGAGTCTTCCCACAGAGCGTCATTATTATTCATAAAAATTATTTTTCAACAGAAGCAAAACCTTCGGCTTCAAATTTATCTGCTAATTCTGGGCCACCAAAAGCAGCTACTTTGCCAGCAGACAAAACTAAAACTTTATCCGGTCTAACATATTCTAAAACACGGCGATAATGAGTCACTACTAAAAAACTAGTACCTTTAGCTTTAGCACGATCAATTGCCTTACCAGCGATAACTAAAGCATCAACATCTAAACCAGAATCAATTTCATCTAAAACAGCGAGTGTTGGTTCAGCTAAAGCTAATTGTAATAATTCCGCTTTCTTTTTTTCACCACCAGAAAAACCAGTGTTAACTTGGCGATTAGACCAATCACCTTTAACAGCTAAAGCCTCGAGCTCGGCATCTAAAATAGTTTTAAAATCAAACACACTAATCTTTTCCTTACCTCGTGCTTCTTGTAAAGCTCGATAAGCATCGAATAAGAAGGAAAATAAATCTAAGCCCGCAATTTCTCGTGGTTCCTGAAAAGACAAAAATAAACCAGCGGCTGCTCGTTCTTCGGGTTTAAGTTTTAAAATATCTTGGCCATTAAATACGATGCTACCACTTTTAATTTGATAGTCAGGATGACCAAGTAAAACTTTAGCGAAAGTACTTTTGCCAGAACCATTGGGTCCCATAATTGCTAAGCTCTCCCCTTTTGCCAACGTAAAATTAATATCATCTAAAATTATTTTATCGCTAGTTGTCACTGTTAAATTTTTTATTTCTAAAATGTTCATATTTTTTTATCTAATAAATCCGCTAAGGTGCGACCTTCTAAACTCGCTTTAATATCTTCCAGTAATAATGGCCAGGCACTTTTAAGTCCACAAGCCCGATAGTTAGGACAAGTTTTGTGACCGCTGTCAGTACAACGGACTTTAACTTCACCAGTTAGAGCTTCCAAAATTGACCAAACAGAAATCTCTTTAGCTGGTCTGGCTAAATAATAACCACCAGTGGCCCCTTCCTTACTTTTAACTAAGCCCGCTTTAAATAAAGAGTTAGCGATTTGACTAAGATAAGGCGAAGAAACCTTTAATCTCTTAGCTAGTGGTGAAAGTGGCGTAATACTATCTGCTGCCGCTAATTCCAGCATAATTAGTAAACCATAGTCCGTTTTGGCGTTAAGTTGAAACATAATAAATAAGTTAAGTTAACTATAAGTAAATACATTATAGTTGAATCTAGAAAAAAATCAAGCCCGAAAGCTTGATTCTTAGTTTTGAGTATTTACCACTGTTTTAAGTGAATCTTAGTAGTATCAAATTCAGTGTCATTATGAGGGGCTAGTTCTTGAGCCGGATAACCAATCGGTAAGACCGTTAACAAAGTAAAATTATCAGGAATACCAAAAGCAGTTTTAATTAACACCGCTTCTTCTGGTAAAATATTTTTCCAAACTGAGCCTAAACCTAATTCAGCCGCCTGAATAAAAATATTACTAATCGCAATTGATAAATCTTGGTTTGGTAAAGGTGATTTTTGATTATCAATTACTGGAATTAAAATAACGGGAGCAGTTTTAATAAAATCTTGTTTAGTCTTTGGACTTATTAAATCAAATAATTTGTCTTTATCAACTTGATCTTCTAGAACAATAAATTCCCAAGAACGATTATTAAAAGCACTGGGTGAAAATTGAGCGGCTTTAATAATTTCTAAAATTTGTCCTTTGGAAACTGCTTGATCAGTAAAAGCACGGACACTGCGACGTTTTAAGATAGCGGAATTAATCATATATATATTTTAATTAATCAATTGATTGAAAGAAATCACAATGAGCGTTAGATGGCACATCGGTTTGTGCTTCCTTGCAAAAGCCACCAGAGAAACTAGTACACTTCCGGCATTGCTTATCTTCGTTGTAATAATCTTCAACAAAATCAGCTTCAATTTCGTGGGACATAAAATTATTTTTTAATTAAATTAGACACTTCCCGCCAATGTCTTTTGTTCCAAAAAGCATTAGCCGAATTTGAAGTAGAACTTAAAACGTAAATTATAGTTTTACCAATTTTTTCTTTTTGTTTTCCTAACTCAACCGGATGATTAAAATACAACTCCGCTGCTTTCTTACCATTAAATGCTAAAACTTTTGGTTTTACTTCTTTAGTCAAGTTAGTTAGATTTTCGATTTCTATCTCTGAAGCCTCGTCTTCTCCTGATTTAATTAAATCTGTTAAACCAATTCCCTTTGATTTTAGATAATTATAATTATAATCTTTAGCTTCTTGGGTAATACCAGTTTTAATTTGCATTTCAGTAAAAGCAACTTCGTGCAAAACACGCCAAAATTTATTACGTGGGTTTGAGTAGTAATGTTGCATCATTAAAGACTCTCGGCCAGCAGAAATGCCGCAGAAGATTACTTTACACTCATCAGGTATTATATTGGGAAGTGATTTAAACATTTTAATTATTTTAAGTGCTCTTTTATTAATCTTCTAAATCCATAAGTATTTACAAAATAATTACTAAAATTATTCGTTAAATTATTAATAATACTAATTTTTTGAGAAAATGGTTTTCCGCTTTTACTAGTACTATCAGCAATAACATTAAAATAAACACCATCTAAAAAAGATACATAATGAACATTTACATCATTATACGAAATAAAACTTATAACTTCTGTCATTTGCTTATCTTGACCGCCCCCAGACTCTTTCATATGTTTATGCTCCATAATAAAAATATCTTTTCCAATTTTAAAAAGAAAATCTGTTTGTTTATTTTCATGATCATCAGACCATTTAAATTTTATATTATAATGATTTAATATTTTTTTAAAAAATTTATTATCCGTTTTATCTGGATAAATATAAACTCTGTCACTATCTATAAATGAATCTATATCATTATTATCAAAATGCGTAAAATCGAAATTTTTTAGAATATCTGACACCTTTTCATTACCAGAATTACCATTTACTTTATGAGATTTTGAATCTTTAATAGCTTGCAGAGTAGAAGCCGAGTAACCATGTTTTTTATAAAATAAATGCCTATCTTTTATGTACTCTGGAATAATATTTTTTAAAAAATCTATCTTTAAATTATCAGTTTTTAATGTTTTATCATAAACACTATAAGAAATATCTTTAACCGCCCAAAAACTAGCAAATTCACTAAAATTTATACCTGGAACTTTCAATCTTGTTAAAATATTATTTAGTATAGTGGCTTGCATTTCTATGTTTTTAGAATCAGTAGCAATTTTGTATGCCGTAATATTATCTAATATTTCTGAGTTAGCCAGCATTAAATCATTAATTTTATGACTATCTTCTGTGATAATCATTTTACTGTGTTTTATATAATGTTTATCTATATAATCCTCTTTATTTTTTAACGAATCATTAAATAATTCAATATTAGTAAACATAAAAAAAATAATTTAATTTAATTTAAAAAATAGATGATAATTTATCAGACATAACCGCTTCATATGCCTCCTCCAATATTGTTCTAGCTGTACCGTAATCTAGCCTTCGTCTTCGTTCCCCATTTTTTTTATTGCCCTTAAATGGAGACAAAAGAACATCGTGCGTTATTTCTCTAAACTGTAAAAGAATATTATTACTACGCTTTATTATTTCATTCATTATTTTGCTATCAACATTCAATTCAATAAGAGTTATCAATCTAGAGCTTACCTTTATACTAGATAGATCGTAATTCATATCAACCGGCAACATAAATTTAATTGGCAAATCTGCTCTAGTAGAATCTATAGCCCTTAAAGCTATCTGACCTTTTAAAGAATTAAATTTAATATTTATTGTATTATTTGGAGTCTTTCTCATTTTTTCAAAATAGCTAAGATTTCCGATATACTTATCATTTTTATATATTTTTATTTTATTATAATTCTTATTTTTATCATCAAAACATATAACACAAACGGGGTTATCAGTATCGTCAAACATTGAATCCTCAATAATAGTAATACTTAATAAACGATTTTTGGGGAAAGTGGAATTTATAAAAGTTTCAGGAATAATCATGACTCCAAAAGAATTATTCTCTAAACATTTCTCTATAGCTAATTGATAGATATCATTATAACTACAATTATTAAAATATTTTTGAACATTCTTATAAACACCTTTTCTTTTTGCACTATAATTAGTTAAATAAGGTGGATTTGTTATAATTATTGATTTCTCTATTTTTGGTATATTAATCAAACTATCATTTATATCCCACTTCAATTTCTTATCTATATCCAATCCTTTTGTAACAGAAAATCCCATTTCTTTGGCGGCTTCTAATAAATCACCTGCTCCAGCGAATGGATCAAACGCAATCTTTGCGCCAGATGATTTAATAAATTTTATTATATGTTTTTTCTGCCAAAAATGATTTTTTGTAAAAAATTGACCAAGACTTCTCTTTTTTTCATGACTTTTCATATATATTAATCTTTTACTTTAATAAGTAAATATTACCATATTTCTAACAAAAACAAAAAGAATCTTAATTAAAAATTAACTTTTATTAAAAAATAAATATTATTTGAATAATGTGAAAAAATATTATTGTTATGATTGTTATTAAAAACTTCCAATATGCACCAAATACAAAAAAACAGCCCTTCCGAGGCTGTTTTTCTTTATAATTAAGCTAAATTTTATCTCAAAATATACCCACCATCAACCACCAAAGTCTGCCCTGTTATATAATCTGCCTTATCTGAAGCCAAGAATACTACTGCATTAGCAATATCTTCTGGTTGGCCCATTCTGCCAGCTGGAATAATCGCAATGGTTTGCTTTTTAGATTCTTCGCTTCCACCAGAAGCGCCTGGTGTCTCGATTGCTCCTGGAGCGACGTTGTTTACGTTAATCTTCTTAGCGGCTAGCTCTAGAGCTAAAGGACGGATTAAGCCGTTTATGCCACCTTTTGAAGCGCAGTAATGAACTAAACCACCAAATCCAACGAAAGCAGCAATAGAGGAAATGTTTACAATCTTCGAGCCTGGTTTCATAACTTTGGAAGCGGCTTGGCTAGTTAAAAACACACTCTTCAAATTAACCGCCATAACCTTATCCCAACCTTCTTCAGTAATCTCTTCGAATGGTTTAAATGGATAAATACCGGCATTATTAGCCATGATATCTAGCCCACCAAATTTAGTCATCGCCGCTGAGATTAGTTCATCAACATCGACTTTGATAGACACATCGCATTTAACCGCAATTGCTTCACCGCCTAATTTTTCGATTTCAGCTACTACGTCTAAACATTCAGAATCATTTAAATCACTAACAATAATTTTAGCTCCTTCTTTAGCTAAAGCTAAAGCAATTCCCCGACCAATACCTTTAGCAGCTCCAGTTACAATAGCGACTTTGTCTTTTAACATCATATTATTATTAATTAATTTTATTTTTAACAATGAAATGAAAAATGTGCCAATGTTTAGTTTCGCCACTGGCAATTTTTCCATCTCGCTCCTCTTCTCTTATTAAAATCTCTTCGAAGTCACTTAATAAGTCCCTGACCTCTTCACTATTAAATACGCAAACATGGCCTAACTTATTCCAGGAATCTTTATCTCCAAAAAATTGACCAGTAAAAATGCCGTCTGATTTTAAAGATCTTTTGATATCACTTAATACCCTATTAATATCTTCTTTTTTAATAAACGGTAAAACAAATTGAGCACTGACTAAATCAAAAGTATTTTCTGGAAAATTATAATCTTCAATCTTAGTTTTATTAAAAACAAAATTATCACTATCAATTTTAACCAATTCTTCGCCATCAACTGCAACAACTTTAAATCCTAATAATATTAAATACTTAGAGTCATTTAAAGCACCCGCTCCCAAATCTAAAGCGATCTTCTTATTACTTACATAATTTAGTGCTTCAACTAAGAGCGGTCTTGGCGACTTATTCTCAGTTTGCTTGATATACTCTGGCCAATTAGGCATCTTATTTAATTTCTTTTATTAATTTAACTATCTCTGGAAATTCTGGAATTCTAAAATGACCGTTCTTGCTAGAAAATACCATTATTTTTGATTTTGGTAATTTAGCCGCATATTTACTGGCGTGAATAATTGGCACCACATCATCATCTTGTGAAAATAATAAAGTGGTAATCTTACAATTCTTCTCAATCAAAGATAAATCTGATTTTAAGTTAAAACCACCATCGTAATATTCACCCGGTAGTTTATTGGAAAATGGCGGTGCGATTAAAAAGACGCCACCTAATTTCTTCGGGAATTTATTTTCCGATAAATATTTGGCTAAGAAAATTGCCCCCATCGAATTACCAACCAAAATAACCCCACTGCGTAGTAATGGAATATATCTTTCAAAATTAATTTTCCATTCTACATAGTAAGCATTATCGGGATTAGGAAAACGTGGTCTAATAATTTCATAACCAGCTCCTAATTTTTTATCCAAATATTCATCACGCCAGTTCACCCACTTGTCGAGTGAGACGTTTCTGGTTTTTAAGTAATTTAAATAGTCATTATAACTCTTAAACGACTCCGCGCCATGAATTAAAAAAATTTGTTTTTTGCTTTTCATATGCCCTAATTATAGCACTTTTTAGCTTTTAAATAAATAAAAAAGGTAGCTCGTTTCGAACTACCTTTTACTATTAAATATTACTATTACTTTTTCCTGTTTAGAATCCAAATCACACCAACTTGGGTAAATTGATCACCCGGATGAACCAAGACGAATAATTTATGACCATGCCAATGATACTTTAGCTTGTTAGCCTTAGCTAATTTGAGAGCTTCTTGAGGACTAACGCCAAGCATGTAACAGAGTGAACTCCCGGGAACCACAATAGCAGTTCTGGGTGTTTCGTCTGGAAAAAGCCAAGCGTACTCCTGTTTCAGATTAGAAGAACTTGCTTCTAGTGCCGCTAACTGTTTTTGATAATTTTCTTCTCGTCTATTATCACTAAAAGAAATCGACTCTAAGGTAAAGGCAATAATCGCCACCCCAGAAACTAACATTACAATTCCACCCACTTTCTTAAAGAATTGTTCTTTATCTTTTTCACCCATCAAATAAACGGTGCTAGAAAAAATAAACAAAACAAAGCCAATTAAAACTGAGATTAGAAAATTTGATAAATCCGGGTCTCTACCAGGAAAAAAATCTCTTTTCCAAGCAAATGCCAAAGCAATTAAAGCTAACACATAAATTACCCAAAATAACGGACGTGCTTTTGGTAATTTGTTCATTAACAGAATGAGAAATGAGGCGCCAGTGATTACAAAAATAATCAACAAGGAAACACCACCTTCAAAACAACTGAAAAATGCATCCATGATTTACTAGTTTTTTAAGTTATACAATTAAATAAATTTCCAAACTTCGATACCGCTACCAGTCTCACTGTAAAAGCCTTTTTTGATAATAATTTTATCAAGGCTTAAGTTTACCTGATCATCGACATCAATAATACCGACCGAACCACAGAGAGTTCTTAAGGTAATAAATGGCTTAGGAAAACCATCGGTTCTGATTGTCGCGACTAAAAATGAGCCGGAATCGCCATCGATAGATTTATCACCATTTAAAGCCTGATTAGTCTTTTTTAACGTTTTGGTCGACATTGTTATAAAAGTGACCTTCTTTTTCTTTTTCAGGATACTTTTAATATACCCCAGAATCGTCGGCAAATTAGCCTCTAATACTCTTTGACTTCTTTTCATTTTCTGCCTAATTTTTAAAGATTTAAAACTAAAGTGGTAACACTGACAATTAAAATCGATACTAAAAAAGCAACGGAAGCCAACAGGCTGACTAATCTAGTTATTCGATCAACAGACACTTCACTGTGTTTATGAGCGAGGTAAATCCAAAGGAAAAATCCTAAAGCAATCCATGACACTAAACAGATTCTGGCCAAGATAATTAAATCTGGATGAATGCTAATTAATGTTTGACCAATATATATCCCTGGAAAGAAAAAACTAAGCCAAATCAGGGCTATTACTGAAAAATTTACATAGAAAGCAATCCATGAAAGAGTTCGAATAACTTTATGTTCAACATATTTACTCGAAAATAAAACGTAAAATGAAATGACTACGGTTAGTAGCGAAACTAATAAATAAATAATTGTACTCATGATTAATTAATTTTAGATGATTACTGAATTTTCTCGAATTCCCTAAGAATCCCAGAAAATTCAGCAATTTAAAGAAAAATTAATATTTATTAAAGGCCTATTTTATTGCTTTTACACTATCACAAAATTATACTTATGTCAATGTTATATATTGACAAAATAACCTAAATATTATATAATATTTATACGAACATTAAAAAAATAAACTAAATAAGGAGGAAAAATCATGAAAAATTGTAAATTCTGTGGCTCTTTAGACACGTCTTTGGTTATTTTAACCACACCGCTTAGCCAAGTCATTGCCAATTATTTCCCGATGGGTGCTCTTAGCTTATTAGCTATTCCCCGTCGTCACGTCGAATCGATTACTGAACTGACTTTTGAGGAGAGCGCCGATTTAATGCAGATTACTGCTATGGTGGTAAACAACATTAAACTTAAGCTAAACCCGGAAGGTGTTAATATCTTCTTGAATGAAGGTGCTGTTGCCGGTCAAAGTATTAAACATTTACATTTTCATATCGTTGCCCGAAATACTGGTGATGGTTTGAAAAATTTCCACTGCGAACATCCACGT
>Ga0302215_10002586_pt1 | contig 12425 bp, 5 predicted proteins | sample II_Fen_N3_1_FD_194580 | JGI IMG/M metagenome (GOLD analysis project Ga0302215, IMG submission 194580) | Peat permafrost microbial communities from Stordalen Mire near Abisko, Sweden - II_Fen_N3_1 | ecosystem: Environmental > Terrestrial > Soil > Wetlands > Permafrost | place: Sweden: Abisko... | reverse complement strand
TTGACTTTTGGGCTGAATGGTGTGGACCATGCCGTATGGTAGGCCCTATCGTAGAAGAGCTTGCCAAAGAGTACGATGGAAAAGTAACCATCGGCAAAATGGATGTAGACAACAACGTAGATACTCCTAACGAGTATGGTATTCGCAACATCCCAACTATCTTATTCTTTAAAGATGGTCAATTAGTTGATAAACAAGTTGGTGCTACTCAAAAAGCGGCTTTAGTGGCAAAGGTTGAAGCTTTGTTGTAAAATTGCTTTCATAGATTTTTTTCAGGCAAATTGGAATAAAACCGATTTGCCTGTTTTTTTTGCTTTAGAGAGAGTCAAAATACAGACATAACAGTAGCATATAAAACACAAAAAGCTCTCCCTGTCCGGGAAAGCTTTATTCGTTAAGAAGAAAAATCTTATTTTTTAGATTCTTCTAAAGAGGCTTTTCTGAATTCTTTCAATAATTTTTCAAGATCCAAAGAGCTCTTGCGTGCACGTGTACCGGCAGCTTTATTACCCTTTTCAAGTTGCAAGTCTGCATCTTTTACAAAACCTTCAAATTCAGCTTTAATTTTGTTTACTAATACTTCCATTTTTTTTCGATTTTATTTAGTTTATAATTCACTGCATACAAACAGCTGGAATACTGGCTGCAAATATAATCATTTGATGTTAATCACAAAAAAAATTAGGCAAAAAATCAATTGTAAATTAATAAAATTAGCATTTTATGAGAATAGTCACCCATTTTACAGCAATGAAAATGAAAAAACACTGACTTCAAGTCAACTGTTCTTTAATATTTTGCCAATTTCAATGCCGTTCTCAGTAGTTGCTTTTACAATATAAAGACCCGCTTTCAATGTTGAAACATTTATTCGCGATTCGCTGCCCGAGGTCAGCAGCAACGAACCTGTCAACGAAAAAATGCTGACTTGCTTTACAGGTGATTCAGATTCCAGTTCAAAAAAATCGACACATGGATTTGGACGAATTTTCACGTTTCTATGAGTTGGTGGTTTCAATTCCGTTCCTACACTGTATTTATTCAAATCCAGTTGAATTTTATCAAAATCAGGCAACCAAGCCGCTGCATTCGCAAAACGAATAGTATTATACCCTTGCTTTAGTGAAATTTTATAGGAACTTGTTTTCAATGCCGTCCAACTTCCTGAATTTAATGCTGTAAGCACCGTATCTTTTCCATTTACAGTCATGGTAGCAGTTCTGTTCTCGCCACTTATATACGTAATTTTCAAATTATAACTTCCTGCAGTGTTAGCATAGACATCACGAAACTCAAGATAATTATCAGCCCGATTACCTAACCAACCAGCCTTAGCGCGGCCGGAACAAGTAGTATCGGCAGAAGCAATGCCCTGATTTGAAATAACTACACTGTTTGAGGTGAGGTTAAAATTATTAATCCAACCATATTCTGCTTCAAAAACCTCCTGTAGCTTGGTTTGAGTTCCAACTACTTTCAACATCACCACTCCGTGTGATGGAACAGCAACTGTATACATTGAATCAAGCGTTCCCAAATCGGCATGTGTCCATAAATTACGGGCTGTAGCGGGACCAACCAGATTAAGATCTTTCCATTTTACCGACATGGTAGCTGTGGCTGCAGTACGGTTGAATAGCACCACCGCACGTTCTTTACTAAGTTTTCCGTTTAATGGTTTTGCCCAAACCTGTAATCCCTTAGCATTATCAGTTACAATTTTGGCTTGCAATCCGGTTGTATCCTGATTTACTGCAATCGCTTCGGCATTAGTCAAAATTATTTTTGTTGTGCTGGAAATAGAGGTCATATCGTTTCCAAGAACCAATGGTGATGACATGATACACCACATGCTGAAATGGCTTTTGTCTTCTTCGACCGTTAATCCGCGGCCAACTTCGAGCATATCCATATCGTTGTAATGTCCCTGGCTACAATAGGCAGCCAAATAAGCATTTTTATCGAGATTAGCAAGTACACTGATCCAACTCAAGTAAATATCAACTGAAATACGCCACGAATCGGCAACAGTTGTAACCCATGACCCCGGAAATTGCCAACGACAAACATTGTAATTAATGTCTGTGCGACCTGTATTATTCATAGCTGTGCGAATAGCAGAATAACGAGCTTTCTCGTCCAGTTTTTGCACCAAACCGCCACAATAATCTACTTTCAGAAAATCAAATCCCCAACTTTTAAAAATGGTATCAACATCTTGCTGGTCGTGACCATAAATTCCACCACCAACACCGCCTGTTTGTCCGTTATACTGCGATCCGCAAGTGTTAGCACCTGCATCGGTATAATAACCGGCTTTTAATCCTTTGGTATGAATATAGTCAGCTACATATTTCATTTTATGTGGAAACTTGATGGTATCAAGTCGCAGACCTCCATTAGAGTAACGGCCATTGAAAAATCCATCATCAATATTCAGGTAATTGTAACCTGCCGCCAACAAGCCGGACGAAACCATAGCATCTGCCTGAGCTTTAATAATTGATTCACTAATATTTACTCCAAAGTTGTTCCAACTGGCCCAACCCATCAAGGGAGATTTTAATGCCTGAGAGTTGCTCAGCAAAGCCGACGAAACGAGAAGAAAAAGTAAAAGCGGTTTTTTCACAACTAAAAATAAAATTATTACTATAAACTATTTTAATTCAAAGGTATATAAAAATAAATATAACTAACTGTAGAAAAAACATCACATAATCACTTTGCATTGTTTGTGGTAAAATCTGACTAAATAATCCACCTAAAGCACTTTTTTACCCCAAACCGAACAGCCATTTTGATCTAATCCGGTGAAGAGCAATGTTTCGGTATTGTTTTCCCAATCGTGACCGGCAAAAACAATCAAATTGCTGATGGTTTCATTTTTAAGAAGAAGTGTCAGTTCTGTGTTAGGGCTATAACTCCAATGTCCATCCGAACCATACATTTTTCCATTTTTCAATAACGAAATTTGCATCGACACATCAACCTCGGTTTTACGAAGCTGACCTTCGCCCCAAAGAATTTGCCCAAACTCCAGTTTTCGGTCTGTTTGAGCATCCTGTATGCGAATAATTTCCCATTTTCCAACAACGTCAGCCTTGGCTATTTTTGGTTTTACAGAACCAGAAAACCGTTCGGGAGAAACTACAGGCCAACCATCTACCGTCCATTTCACTTCACGAACATGTAAATCCATTAACTGATTATCTGGTGAAAGACGTGATTGATGAGCCATAAAAAAATCACCTTCATCGTTTTTAAAAACCGAGCAATGGCCAGTTCCAGCCCAACCGGAATGATTCTTGAATTGATATGGATGCGTTAAGATGGGATAATGATTAATCGTATCGCGCAAATCGTTTCCGAAATAATCCAGAAAAGGTCCTTCGGGCTTATCGGCTCTCCCAACTCGCACATTATAAGTTGTCATTAATGGATCATACGATGTAAATAAATAGTATTTATTGAAGGTTGGATTGTAAATAATTTCGGGAGCTTCGATATTATCTTTACGCAGGTTAGCACGCCGTGCAATGCTATGTCCCTGATCATTGGCAGTAATAGTAAACCCATTTTCAGGATTTATTTCAACGGCATACAGTCCGCCAAAGTACGAACCATAGTGCATCCACATTTTACCTGTTTTAGGTTCTGTAACAATGCTCGGATCAATGGCATTCATATTATCGCCATGCTGGGTTTTTACTACCGCCCCCTTTTGTATCCAGGGACCAAGCGGAGAATCAGACTCAGCCACCCCGATATACGAAGTTTGCAAGCCGAACGCCGAAACGCAATAGTACAGGCGAAATTTATTTTTGAAGTGAACGATATACGGTGCCCAGATATTGGTTGCACCCTTATTGTCGCTATGGGATAACACCCAGTCTTTGGCCTCTTGAGGTATATCGGAGAAAGCCCATCCTTCAAAATTCCATTTTACAAGATCCTTCGACGTGCGAACCTGAATAAACCCAACTTTTACATCGTTTTTTTCCTTCGCATTTTTCCGATCGAAGAAGATGGCATCGGTTGAATACATGTAATAAGTTTCACCAATTTTCAGACAGGAAGGATCATGAACATTGTAGGTGCCCCAACTTTTATAATTTTCCAAACCGGAAATATCGCGATAATCGTCTTTCCACGGATTGGTAGATTTTACAGGTAATTTAGCCGCAGTTACATAACCGCAAAAGACTAAAAATAATGTGGTAAGAATATATGATGAAGATTTCATAGTACAACGTAAAATGTCCATGATTCCAAAAGTGGAACATGCAATTCCTCTTTTGCGAGTGGAGACGGGTTTTTATTTCAATTCAACTGTTATCAACGATTTGGCCGGAACCTTCACTGTCAAGATCCCGTTTTTGTATTTGGCATTTTTAAAGCTCTCCAATTGAACCTGATATGGATTATCGTAGGTATTAAAAGTACCGGTTTCTTTACCGGTAATAATTTGTCCATCGGTTATTTTGGTAGTTTTAGCTCCGCGAACTTCGCAACTTACTTCCACCTCATTTTTAGGGTCAATATTCACCAGTGTAATGTGAATTGCTCCGGCTTTATCAATCGAAGCTGTTGAGGAAATAGCTTTCAGTTTACGGTTCAATCGGCTATAGTCACCACAATCCACCGTCATTGGAAGCATAGTTGCGTCTTGATGCACCTTGTACATATCAAATACGTAGTAAGTTGGAGTTAACAACATTTTATCACCTTCGGTAAAAATAATGGCTTGTAGAACATTTACCATTTGAGCTATATTAGCCATCTTTACACGGTCGCAATGTTTATGGAAAATATTCAGAATTTCACCTGCTAACAAGGCATCACGTAAGGTGTTTTGCTGGAACAGGAATCCCGGATTGGTATTAGGTTCCACATTATACCACACCCCCCATTCATCAACCACAAAACCAATGCGCTTAGCCGGATCATACATATCCAGAATCACAGAGTGCTTGGTAATCAGCTCATCCATTTTCTGTCCATTGTCCAACACTTTAAAATATTGATCTTCGTTAAATGCGGTTGCATTTCCCTTGTTGGTCCAACTATCAGTGAATGTATAATTGTGCAGTGAAATACCATTCATCATGCCACGTGGAATGTTCTTCATCAATGTCTCAGTCCAACGATAGTCATCTATATTAGCGCCACCTGCAATTTTGTACAGTTGGTTATCCCCATAATTACGAGCATAGCTTGAGTATCGACGATAAAGCTCTGAATAGCCTTCAGGTGTCATATTTCCACCACAGCCCCAGTTTTCGTTACCAACGCCAAAAAATTTTACTTTCCATGGTTTTTCACGCCCATTTTGCTTGCGCAAGTTAGCCATTGGGCTTTCTCCATCAAAAGTCATATATTCAACCCATTTGGACATTTCTTCCACGCTTCCGCTACCCAGGTTTCCACAAATATAAGGTTCAGTACCAAGCTCTTCGCAAAGATTCAAAAACTCGTTGGTTCCAAATGAGTTATCTTCCACTACTCCACCCCAGTTTGTGTTTATCATTTTAGCTCGCTTCTCACGGGGTCCAACTCCATCCAACCAATGATATTCGTCGGCAAAGCAGCCGCCGGGCCAGCGCAAATTAGGGATTTTTATTTTCCTAAGTGCAGCAATAACATCGTTGCGCACACCGTGGGTATTCGGAATTGGAGAATTTTCGCCCACCCAAAGGCCACCATATATTCCGTGGCCGAGATGTTCAGCAAATTGACCATAAATGTGCTTACTAATAGTGTAAGTTCCCTGATCAGCATTTACTACTGCTGTGGCTTTGGACTGCTGAGCCGATACGCTTAGCGCTGTTGCAGAAAGAAGCAAAAATGAAATAGATTTTGCAAAAAAATGTCCCATGAATTGTATGTTGAATAATTGTTTACAGAAACGAATGAGTCATTCGAAAAGTTGATTTCGGCGACTTTACAAAAATAATTTAAAACTTTTTTGTGCGAGGGGACAAAAGCTACTTTCGGGTGGACAAACAGCCGAAAAGCATTGTGGCACTAGCTTTTACTTATATTAGACACAAAAAAAGAGGAACGGGTAAAGTTCTTACCTTACCCGTTCCTCTTAAATATCAAATCAGTATTGTGAAACCGAACTACAATTTCAGTACATATAAACTAAAGGATTTGGGAGCAAGCTCAGCTTCCAGTTTATTGCCTGAAATTTTGATCTCTTTTGTTGTTGGCACAACAGCAGTTGGATTTTCCAGCGTATTTTCCTGGTCTAAATTATCCGATTTCAAAACAGTCAGAGCACCATTGCGCTCACCGGCTTTTAAACCATTGAAAGTATAGCTGACAGCTTTAGCCACATCCGAAGTATTAGCAATTTTAAGGATAATCACATTTTTTGTTTTATCCAATGCCGAAGAAGCATAAATGCCATCCTTGCCTTCGAGTGGCAATTTATCTTCAACAGTTATCAACACGTTTGTTCCAACGTTTTGTCCATAAAGTTGTTGCACATAATAGTTCACCGAGCGAACACTGCGTGTATTGTCAAACCAAATCAAATCAGGTTTCCATTGCCAGCCTTGTACATGCGAAAAAAGTGGTGCGTAAGTACATTGATAGACCACATCGGCATTGCGTTCGAAACCAGTCATGAAAGCTGCTTCGCAAAGTGCTGCTTCGAAGTTATTCTTGCGGTTTTTTGGGTGACAAGCATATTCTCCGGCAAATACTTTCGGCCCTTTACGGTCATATTTGTCATATCGGTTAGCATTGGCAAGGAACCATTGAGGATCTTTGTAATAATGTTCGTCAACCAAGTCGGCTTTCATGCGTTTCATTTCGCTCCAACCGAAGTCAAAGTCTTTGCCATCGGGGCTTGGACCTGCAGTTCCTACAATTTTGAACGTTGGATATTTGGCACGAATGGCTTTTACGAATGGTGCAAGACGTTCGGGATACAAACTTCCCCATTGCTCGTTACCAACAGCCATTTGTTTCAGGTTGAACGAAGCCGGATGTCCCATATCAGCACGTAATTTTCCCCATTTGGTAGTTACATCGCCATTGGCAAACTCAATCAAATCAAGCGCATCCTGCACATACGAATCAAGTTCGTTCACAGCTTTGTGCGCTTTTTCGTCTTTGTTTTGAAATTGGCACGAAAGTCCACAACTAATTACCGGAAGTGGCTCAGCACCAATTTCTTCCGACAACTGGAACAATTCATAAAATCCCATTCCGTATGATTGAAAATAATCAGGGAAGAAACGGTTCGGGAAAGTATATTCCCAACGATTTTCGTTTGTTTTACGGTTTTCAACCGGCCCAACCGAGTTTTTCCATTGGTAGCGGGTTTCTAAGTCAGTTCCTTCCACAATACAACCACCGGGAAAGCGAAAAATGCCCGGGTGTAAATCGTATAAAGCTTGTGCAAGGTCGGTACGCAAGCCATTTTCACGTCCTTTCCAGGTATCAACAGGGAAAAGCGATACGTGCTCTAAATCCAATCCACCTTTCGAAGTAAGGAAAATACGAAGTTTGGCTTTCGGCTCCAGCTTTTTCGACTTAATAATTACCTGGTACTTTTTCCAGTTTTTAGAGTCAACAGTTATTTTGGCAGATGTAAAAGGATTACTTTCCTGATCTATAAGTTCAATGCGAATACTCTCAGCTGTACTTCCTTCGGGAATACGCGCCCAAACGGAAAAACGATAATCAGCATCTTTTTTAATGCCGAATCCGAAGAAACCTTCATTGTCCAGTCCGGTTTGTTTTTCGGCATGACCGGGATTAGAAAGACGGACGTAATGCGGATTATTAGGGAAAGGAGCACCATCGGTACGCACTTCTACATTCCCAAAAGTAGTCCAGCCAAGCAGGTTTTGTGGAAATTCGAACGAACGGTTTTTTACCATTTCGGCATACAATCCTCCATCGGCTCCATAGTTGATATCTTCGAAAAAGATACCGTACATGGTTTTCTGAATGGGTGAACCAACTTTTTTCAGGTCAACCTGAATGTTGTGTGTTTGCGCAAAAAGGAGTTGTGTTCCCAATGTCATTGAGAAAAGCAACACAGCTAACGATTTTGATTTTTTCATTTCTATTATTAATGAGTTTATTTCTGTACAAAAGTAATGATAAATTATAACTTTGTGAGTGGACGAAAATTGCTTTTTAGAGGAAAAATTAGGAATTGTCAGCTCTTTTTCTCTTCATCCAAAAATGCACTAGGCTGAGTTCCAAAATGTTTTGTAAAACAGCGTGTAAAGTATTTTGGATCGTTGAACCCAACTTCGTAGGCAATTTCCGATATATTAAGCGAGTGTGATGTCCGGTTCTTAATAATGAGTTCACGGGCAATGTTCAATCGATAGATACGAATAAATCGACTTGCCGATTGCCCCGCCAGATTGGTTAGTTTCTTGTGCAGCAAGCTACGGCTAATGCCCATAGAATCAATAAACTCAGTAACATCAAATTCCGGATTTGTATAATTTTCTTTCAATATTTTCAATGCCTTATCCATGAATTTTTTATCAAGCGATTCATCCTCAAAATTCAACAATTCGGTGTCCATATTCTCAGAGAAACTAACCTGCAATCGCTTCTTCTTTTCGCTCAGGTTTTTGATAATAGCTTTCAATAAAGTCTCGTCAAAAGGCTTCACCAAAAACGCATCGGCACCCAGATGAAAACTTTCAATTTGCGTATCGGTCGACGATTTTGCCGTGAGTAAAATAATAGGGATATGCGAAGTGGTAAAGCTGGTTTTTACGCGCTTACAAAATTCCATACCGTCCATTTCGGGCATCATTATATCACTGATAATCAAATCGGGCTGATAACGATTGGTTATTTCGAGCCCAACAACACCATTTGCTGCTTCGAGCACATTAAACTCGTCGCTCAGAAACGACCGGATATAATGCCGCATATCGGGATTATCTTCTACTAAAAGCAGAATAGGTTTGCCTTTTGAAATTTCTTCGGTAATCTTATCCTGTTCTTCAGTTTCGTTAGCCACTATCATTTCCATCTGTTTACCATCGAGCGAAACCACTGTAGAAAGTCGCCTTTCGATAGGAATAATGAAACGGAAGCTGGAACCGCCCGAATTCTGGTTACGCGCTTCTATTTTTCCGTTATGGAGCTGAATAATCCGCTGGCAAAGATACAATCCAATGCCTGTACCGCTTTGTCCGTATCCTGAATAGGCCTGATTTTCCTTCGATTGATAAAAACGGTCAAAGATTTTTTCCATATCTTCTTCCGAAATTCCTTTTCCGGTATCTTTTACAGCCACATATAGCTTTTCGTGTTGATCGGCTTTATCGGTATAAGTACTGGCAATGACGGTTATCATGCCCTGATCCGGTGTAAATTTAATGGCATTAGAAAGCAGGTTACCGATAACTTTCTGCATATTATCACGGTCGAACATGAATTCCGGCGGGTTAATACGGTATTGTTTACGGAATCTGATACCACGCTCTTTCACCAAATCTTCAAAAGGAAGAATCAAATCATCAAGAAACTCGATAAAGTTTTGGCTGGTTTTCACTAATTCCATTTTGCCTGAATCTACTTTTCGGAAATCCATCAACTGATTAATCAACGAAAGCAACAGGCGCGAATTACGTTTTACAATGTCCAGTTGTTCCAATACTTTTGGGTTAGTGCTAAGTTTCAATGCCCGTTCAACCGGACCAAGAATCAACGTGATAGGTGTGCGGAATTCATGTGTGATATTGGTAAAGAACGTTATTTTATCAAAAGTAACTTCTTCCACTTTTTTCGAAAGAGCAATCAATTCTTCTTTTTGATGCGTAATTTTCTGATTTTGCTGAACGAGCATCTCATTTTGGCGCGAAACTTCTTCCTGATGTTCAATCAGTACCTTCACATTCGATTGGAGTTGGTGCGCCTGATTTTCTAACTTTTCTTTTTGTATCTCAATTTCGTGTGTCCGTTCTTCCACCAGCTCTCTCAAATGCACCTCTTGCTTTTTAAGCAATTGGATTCTATACACCGAATATCGGTAAATGCCGTAAGCAAGAGCACTAACAAGCAATAATAGAAACCACCATGTTTTATAAAATGGAGGAATAACCTGAATATCGAGTGTAGTAATCTGGTCGGACCAGGTGCCGTCGGGATTCGTACATTTTACTTCCAATTGATAACTACCGTTGGTAATATTGGTGAAATTGGCAAACCTACGATCGGAACTTACTTCTGTCCAATTATTGTCGAAACCTTTCAGGCGGTAAGCATATTTAATTTTATCGCTCTGGAAGTAATTCAATGCCGAAAACTCAACGCTAAAAGCCTTGTCAGATTCGTGCAGTTTTATCCCCGTCAGTCTGGATCCATCGAATTGCAAAAACTCAGCTGGGATTTTGATTTTAGCCGGATAAACATCATCATTCAGTATTCTTATACGTGTAATAGAAGCGGTGTTCTTGGTATTTGCCGGAGCCGATTTCAACGGATCGAAAACGGTTATACCTGCTACATTCCCAAAATACAATTTTCCATCGTGACCTTTAAAATAAGCGTCCCAGTAAAATTGATTCGATTTTAGTCCGTCACTTTTAGTATAGCTACGAATACTGTTGCGACTTGAGTTATAAGCACAGAGCCCTTTATCCGTACTTATCCAAAGTGTTCCGGTTTCGTCTTCCAGCATACCATACACCACATTATCCAGCAGTCCGCTACGTTCGTCAAAGTTAACAAACCTCATCGAATCGCCACGTTCGTCGAGCACGTAAATACCGTTTCCATTGCTTCCAAACCAAATTTGTTTGTCTTTGGTTTCAAGAATACAGTTAATCTTTTCGAAGATCAAACTCGATGGGTTAGTAAGTAAATACCTGAACTGTTTGTATTTGATTCTATTTTTCGACAGGTTTGTTTCGTTAAGGTAAATGCAAGTAAGACCGTAGTTAGTCCCAATCCAAAGCCGTTGCTTAGAATCGATAAACATGCCCGTTACAAATTTAATGCTTTTATCCTGAGGCAAATAATTGAGCACGTGTCTGAATTTTCTGGTTGTTACATCCAGAAAATCAACTCCTCCACGCATTCCAATCCACAATCCCTTATTTTTGGTATCGGAAACCAAAGCTGCCACAAAATTACCTTGAATACTATTTTGCAGCGATCTGAACTGGAATTGTTTAAATACAGGTTTGTTTTTGTCTTTGTATTTGAGAAGGTTAATACCCAATCCCCATGTTCCAATCCAGTAGTCACCGTTAAAATCCTGACAGATACAGCTGACAGAATTGTGGCTCAAGGACTGTATGTTATTTAATTGAGCATACGAATGACTAAAATCGTTGCTGCCCTTTTTGCGGATATTTAAACCACCTTCAACTGTACCCACAAATAAGTCGCCATCTCTGTCTTCGTAAATAGCATTCACAGGATTTCGGGATAAGCTGGCCGGATTGGTCGGGTCATGACTTATACTGCCAAAGATACTTTGATTCGGGCTCAACAGATTTAGCCCCCCTTTATCGGTACCAACCCAAATTATATTATCATCTACCCAAAGGCAATTTACAAAATTATTGCTGAGTGAACCTCCTTCACCAGTCGATTCGGAGGTGATACCCGTAAATGAATCGGTATGGTAATCGTAAAAATTCACCCCAATGAGCGTTCCGATCACCAGTTGACCTTCTTTATTTTTCTTAATATCAGTTACATAGTTTGATGTAATTTCGTTTGGTTTCGAAAAAGTGGCAATGTAACGTGTAAGTGTTTCGCTGGCAGGATCATACTTATATAATCCATTTCCTGTCCCAATCCAGATAAGCCCGTTGTCGTAGAACATGGCGTTTACACTACCCGCAAAGCTTCTTAGTTTATTATCAGCACTGATGCGCTGGTACTTGCCCTGATTGTTTTTTATCAGTCGGAAAATTTCATTGTCACGGCTGATTAGTATATTTCCATTATAGAATAAAATGGATGAAATAGCAGTTGACGTGTGATAAACTTCCTCGGCAGTGACTTCATCTTTGTTGAAATGGATTTTGGCAAGCCCACTATTATAGCCTACCCATAAGTTTCCCTGTTCATCTTTAGTAATGAAAATAATTGGATGATTGCTAAAGTTGAGTTTACTGTTAAGTTTTTTTGTTGTGCTCTGTATTTCTCCTGTCTTGTAGTTCAGAAAATAAAGTCCATTTTCGGTACCCACCCACAGATTGCCATCAATGTCTTCCTCTACACAATGCACGTTGTCACTCTGAAGCGGATTCACCGGATTGCGACTGTCGAAATGGATAAACTCGTAACCATCGTATCGGTCGAGCCCTTTGTTGGTACAAAACCACATAAATCCTCGCGAATCGCGAAAGATATAGTCCACCAAATTGCGCGACAGTCCGTTATCGGCAGTTAGATAGCCAATTTGGTGGACTATATCT
>Ga0302215_10002585_pt1 | contig 12429 bp, 11 predicted proteins | sample II_Fen_N3_1_FD_194580 | JGI IMG/M metagenome (GOLD analysis project Ga0302215, IMG submission 194580) | Peat permafrost microbial communities from Stordalen Mire near Abisko, Sweden - II_Fen_N3_1 | ecosystem: Environmental > Terrestrial > Soil > Wetlands > Permafrost | place: Sweden: Abisko... | reverse complement strand
AAATTTTAATGAGTCTTGTGAACAAACAGTTATAACTAAAAGGAATTATATTAATCTGCGACATACTATAAAAAGATATAGTAAGGTTAATATAACCTTCATTTCGATAAATTTATCAAACCTACTCAAAAGTAAATCAGCTACTAGTGTATCGTTTTTTCTACCAAGGAATCTCCTATCACTACCGAACGTGACGTAAAGTTACCCAAAATATCTTCCGGTTCTCTCTGATATGGACTCTAAAACATTTCGGGAGTCTGAAAAACATTTACAATTAAATGATTATTTATTCTATCTGGTTTATCTGATTAATATCATTTATAGCCCTTATTATTTGATTCACTACCGTTTTTTTAATCTTCGGTTGTTGCCTTTTTAGGTTTATTAAACGATTGTATTTTCTTAATTCCATACTTACCTATATTGTACAGTGGTTTATTAAACACAAACTGGAATCGTCCATGTTCCATCAATTTACCACCGAATTTCGATTTAAAATCGCGTACTCCATACCCATCATTCGGTTTGCCGGCTCCCATCATATCGAATTTCTGAAAGCCATGGGATGCTGCATATTCAATTCCGGCCCAGGTTGCTATGGTTGATGGAAATATATTCTTAAACTTACCATCCAACCCACAAACAAACCATTCATATACGGTATTGGTATTCAGAATAACACACTGACTGCCACCAATAATTTCACCTTTACATTTAACAACCAATAATTTTCCACTCGAAGACTGATTAAGCTTTATGAAAAATTCAAGAGGAAATAACGGCGTTTTAATCTTAGTTTTGTACAAATTCGCAAGTATGACATAAAATTGAGTAATTTCTTCTTCATCTGTAGTTTCATACCAAACAGCGCCTTCTTTTGCCGATAGCCTTACATGCCTTCGCTTGGTAGTATTAAGTTTTTTCTGAGCAGTTTCCACATCGGGTGTAGCCACATGAAAATTTAAATGGGGCATAAACTCAATACCGACTGATTGAAAGGCTGGCACAAAAGATGAATAATCTGAGTAATTACGCAATTCCAGGTAAATGGCTTTGCGTTTCAATCCTTCTTTTACCGCTTCGAGTAACGCTTTAGTAGCTTCAACAGAAATATCGGGATGCAACAAAGCACCTCCCGAAGCAATGGCTCTTCGGCTTAAGAATTTCTTTAAAAGAATGCCGTCGCTGATTAAAAAACCAACAATTACTCCTTTAAGTTTACTACCTTCCGAAACGCCATATACAAACGGTTTCAAAAAAGACAAGGTTGAAAAGAACTGATAGCATTCAGAAGTCTGAAAGAAAGATGCATGAGGCGACTCAGCTACTAGCTGTTGCCACTGTTCAGGATCAATATCAGAAAAAGAAGTATGGATTGTCATGTTTTACTGCAAGCAATATCGGTGGATCAAGTTTCACCTTTAGTTTTGCAAAGATAATGAATAAAGTTTAAAAAATATAGTAAGCAGCGAGCAGTTCTGAGTATGGAACAGTAGGTAGTAGGCAGCAGGCAATCAAACTAACTACTATCACCTGCTTACTGCCCACTACTCCCTCATCCTTATCACCTTTGCCGGATTTCCACCTACAATGGCATAATCGGGAATATCTTTTGTCACTACGGACCCTGCTCCTATAATCACTCCTTTTCCAATATGTTTGCAACCGGGCAAAACCAATGCCCTTGCTCCTATCCATACATCTTCATCGATGGTCAGAGGAGTTTTTTCACTTCCTCCTTGATGTCCCATGGGAATATTAATCTGGTCAAAATGATGCTCACCACCAATAAACATGACATCTTCGGACATCATCAGGTAATTTCCGATAGTTACAATTCGATTAATTGATTTAAAGTTTGTTCCCAAGGCAGCTTCATCACCCACCGAGAAATCATTTCCATTACCAAAATAAGCACCGTTCTCAACCACCAGTTTATTGCCACACGATTTAAATACCCGTTTGCACAACCAACTCCGTAACCGCATACTCGGCAAGCCAATTACTGGTGTAGTTGATTTAGGGAGAAACCGGGCAAAACCATAATACAGAAAAAGGTATATTTTTTTCATAATATTTATTTTAGATTGACAATTGCTGATGTGAGACTCCTATCTCCAGTCTCAATAACTTTCAACTTTATAAACTATCCACTGTCAACTATAAACTATCATATAGTTCAACAATCCGTTCAGCCACTGAATCTATATCCAGCTTCATTTCCATTAATCGCTCTCTTCCTTTTGTTCTCTTGCCAAATTCAAGAGCCATGCTTATTTTTTCAGCCACATCATGAGGTTCGTAGGTGGTCAAATAGCAACCTTTCACTTTTTCAATCACGTGAGGTACATCTCCTACAGGCACGGAAACAATCGGACAATTGCAACCCAAAGCTTCTTTAATAAATTGAGGCGAGCCCTCTGAGAAACTAGTCATCAACACTACATCCACTACGTTCATCAATTCCACTACCTGTTGACGCGAATACCCCTTCAATTCAAGCAAGGTTATATCATTATCATTCAGTAAGGATACTGATTGTAATGCCAGTCCCGAATTCTTCACCTGGTTATCAAACGCTCCTGCAAATAAAATATATTTTTTATTACCATCCAAACCCAGGAAAGTCCGGGCTTCTTCTTTTTCCATTGGCTTAAAGAGATTTATATCCACTCCACAGGGAATTACAGCTTTCCTTAAGTCCCCCCCAATAAAAGTATTTTCTTTGTCTTTCTCCTTTTGGAGAAAGTACCCGAAGGGGGATAAAGGTCGGGATTTAAGGGTGTCAATCACAAATATATTCTTCTTCGAAAGAATCATGCATAATCGTGAAAATGGATATACTTTCGGTTCATTTATATCGCTGCCGTGATAAGTAGTAACTACAGGAATCCGACGTTGCAGATTAGCCAATAAACCCGACAAACCGTAATGAGCGTGAATAATATCGGGATGAATATTTTTTATAGCCTGTTGAAGTAGTTTATAATTTTTCAAATATCCCTCGATTCCCTTACCCACTATCGTAAAATATTCAACCTCTATGCCCGATTTACGCAACGATTCAGCTTGCTCTGTTATAAACGGAGCCACCTTACCTGAATTCTTACTGCATACAATCAATACTTTCATTCAACTAATTATCACGAATTTAAGACAAGAAGTATCTCAATATTTTTTTTACTTATTAACCACAAAGACCTAAAGAACACCAAGTCTCATAAAAGATAATGCAATATCGCTTAATCTCAAAATAAAAAACTAATCGTCCATCTAAAATCATAATTCATTACATTAGTTCTTAATTCGTCTCTTATTCCTTTATGTCATGTTTCTTCCCGACAGTTTAAACCAGCTCCACCCCAGCATAATAAAAAACAGCAAAATCAGCCACCACTTATAGTACTTCTTGGTTTTATTGGTTACCAGCGTAATGCCAAAAGCAGCCAGCATAAGCTCCAAAGGCAATACCGGTTGATGGAAACGTTCTGATTGTGCAAAAGCGCTAAATGACAGTACTAATAAATAACTTACCGTAAATGACACCACAAGCAAATAATCCCGCCATTTTTTTTCTTTTATAATAAATAAAAAAGCAAACATTACAAAGAATGCTAACACGTTCTTTACAAAATTTCCCCCATTGATAATTTTCTGATTTTGTTGATTTGGGGTTTCTACAATGGTTGGAAAAGGAATGGCAAAAATCATCGGGGCAAAAACTTTTGCTCCCAGCTTTTTGGCATATTTATTTCCATTAGTTTCTGTAGTTCTCATCTCCATAGATAAGCTTTGATTGGTTTCTCGTGCTTTCCATACGCTTTCTACTTCGTTTGCAACTCTACTTCCCATAAAAAAGATAACTGTTCCTATTAACCATACAATCAAAATAGCTCGCTTACCCATATTCAGTATATGCTCCGATGAAAACATCAAAGCCGTAAACAAAGCGAAAATAGCTGTAGCGCCTAACACGGTTCGGAAAAAAAACAAAGAACCGCCCAAAAGCAATACAGGAAAAACCAGATGAAAATTTAGTTTTTTGCTTCGCAACAAAAAATCTGCTCGTTCCAAATACCAAATAATAAGCAACACCATTTCCACCTCTTTCAAATGCAAACCGGCATAAAGTATCAGGTTGGGCATGAGCACGCAGAATATGGCCGCCATACGGGCTGTTTCTTCACCAAAAGTACGTTTCGCCAACCGATAAATCAACACACAGGTTAAGGCTCCATAGAGTGCTTTTAGCAACCGTTCTATAATTATCGAACCATTGGTAATCAGGTACTCAATGCCCAAATACATGCCATAGCCCATATCGGAATAATTATCCTTCATACGGTCAAAGAACTGTTGAAGCTGTCCATTGGCTATCAGAGAGGCTACCTGGATTCCCTCCTCATGATAACCCATAGCATCGGCAGCATCAAATTCAAAAGGCTGCCCAGTCATGGCTGAATAATAGAAATAGCTAAAAATCACCCAAACGATTCTAAGAATAATAGCCGTAACAAATATCGTCCGTATAAATTTTTTCTCCGAAAATTTATACCATTTGCGCGTATTCTCATTGGCAAAATAAAAAAAGGCAACTACCTCTACTATCCCGAAAATCCACCATTCAAACGATAAGGCGTGATTAAAAAAGACAATATTACAAAACAATAACGCAATAAAATACAGCATTATAGCCTTGGAAGTAAAGAATTTGGGGAAGTAGTTTAGCACAGGATAGTTCTGAATTGATAGTTTATAGTTTATAGTTTACAATTAACGATTAATAGTCATAATATGGAGTTTGCTATTCACTTCTTATTGTTTACTGCTTACTATACACTGTAATCAGTTTTTCAATATGTTTTTCAATGGAATATTTTTCCCGAACATACTGAGCAGACTCTTTTGATTTTTGCAAATAGGCAATTCTATCCTGCAAAAATAACATAAATTCCCGAAGTAAATCCTCTTCAACTCTGGTTTTATATAGTGAGGCATATTTCCCATCATCCGTTATCTCCAGCATTACCCACCAATCGTTTACAAAAACCGGAATTTCCATCGCCATAGCTTCTACCACGGCTATTCCAAACGTATCGTGATCGGTAGCATATACAAAGGCATCCAGTTCACTCAAAATATATGGCACATCACTCCGGAGTCCCAAAAACGAAACTTTTTTCTCTAAGCCGACTTCTCTGCAATATTCAATACATATATCATACAAATACTCCTGACCATCCACCCGCTTTCCAACAAATACAAAATGAAAATCCACCGTATTATCATTCAATAGTTTCAGAAACTTACAAATAGTCAACTGATCTCTACCATGTACAAAATTACCAACCGATCCCACTAAAAGTGTATTGGGCGAGAGCTTTAATTCTTTTCTCAAACTCTGTGTATTACCCGGAGCTCGGCTTAAAGCCGCACTCCGGGTATCAAATGTATCTAATTTATCAAATGAAATCCCATTATAAACCACCCGTTGCTTTTGCGGATCTAAACCGTATTTCTGCTGATAATATTCACGTTGTGTATTGCTTACATAAATATTGCAATCTGTTCGGCGGATAATAAATCGTAATATAGCTTGCCCCACCTTTCCATCAGTATAATCATATCCATGAAAAGTCAGAACTATTTTCTTCTTTAAACCCTTACAGGCCAGGTATGCATACAACGCATCAATCGGCTGCTGAGCATGGATTATCTTCGCATTCTCCCTGATTAACTCATTTCGTAATCTCAACAAATATCCGGCAATATTTTTACTGAAAGTAATTCTATGCATTCGTACACCACTGCTTAAAAACTCAGGTTCCAACACACCGGTTTTGCGGTAAAAACAAACAGCATCCAATCCATTCTTTGTTGCATTCTGAAAAACATCCAGTAACAATGTTTCCGTGCCTCCACGATTTAACGAACCAAGTAAATAGGCTATTTTCATTTTTTTCCCATTTCAAACTCCCGACCTCCCACTAACCCCTTCGCAAGGAGTGGGAACATAGGGATAAGAGATTATTTTACATTTGATAGATTTATTTCTATAGCAAATTTCTCTATTAAAAAAATTTATTTCCATCACAAAACTTGACTGCCTACTTGTCTGCTTACTGCCTACTGGCAACTGCTTTCTTCATCTTTACTCCCACTTTCAACAGTCCCAACCAAAACCAAACTATCCATTTGGGTAGCATTTTATAATACAGTCGGTATTTAAAACTATGGTTTCCCCAATGAATGGTTTTCAGAATGGCATGTACTTCCTTCTTATTTTTATTGACTAAATAATAAGGTAATAACCCATATACCGCCAGCGTTTCAAACATTTTGACAAAGTCAGGATTTTTTTGGTAAGTTGAATAATCAGAAAAAAGCATATGTTGCTCCGGTTCATAGAGTTTTTCTCCAATAGCCCGGTTAGCCATCTCGACATCCTGATTATAGCAGACCAACGGTTTATTCAATAAAGCCACGGGATATTTCAGGGCTACCCTTACCCATAGATCAAAGTCCTCACCCATTTTCAACAAGGAATTAAACCCGCGCTCTTCGTCAAAAATCGTCTTCTTAATTATAGCAGCACCCGTCCAAATGGGTTGATATAAACTTCTGGTATAAGCTTCAAAATAATTGATAATTCCATGCTCAAAACCCTTATCAACGCCTATTGCAGCCGGAATAAATTGATTGCCTTTTACTTTATAGTAACTGCTTCCGTACAATCCCGCTTGCGGATAAAATTCAATCAGTTGTTTCATCTCTTCCAGATAGGTCGGTGCCCACCAATCATCGGCATCCAGAAATGCAATATACTCATATTTTGCCAACTTAACCCCATTATTTCGTGCCGTCGATACGCCCTGATTCTCTTGTTGTACAATCTTGATCTTTTTAAACAGATCCGGGTCTTCAACTGATAACTGCTGACTGGTAATTGATAACTGAGCGAAGCTATCGTCTGTCGATCCATCATCCACAACAATCAACTCAAACTCCTGAAAAGTCTGACTCAATACCGATTCTATTGCTTTCTGAATATAAGCGGCTTTGTTATATAAGGGGATAATAATGGAAAACAAGTGATTAATGATTAGTGATTAGTAATTTAAGCTTCTGCAAAAAACAGAATAAGTAAAACGCTATTCTGTTGTTCGAACATTTTGTTTTAAAACCTTTACTCCCGAGCAAAAGTAGCGTTGATCCATATTTAAAAGCACTTTTGTAGTCCCACTTTTTATAAGCCAGACTAAGTAAAATACCGTTTACATAAATATCATATTTTTTTTCATTGTAAGATAAATCTTCAGGAAATAAATTGCATACATACTTATACATCTGTTTTTCTTTTGAAAATCTTGTCTCAACTTTTTCGTAATTATCCGGACGTGTTATGGATTCTGTTTCAACACCAAATGTTGCAGTAGATATTGGTAAACAATAAAAATCAGTATATTTCGACAAAATAATCCAGGTATTCCAATCTTGCAATGAAAATTGATATTTTATGTAATCATCCAAATTTACTTTACTTTTTACCAATTCCATTCTGTACATCATGGTGGCATTACAAAATTGAAATTTACCCGCAAAAATAGATTTAATCAATGGTTTCTCAAACACATAATTATTTACTATCATTTCAGTAATTACGTTGGTAGATCTATTATGATTCCGATAATTCGAATGAACGACACCATACTCGGGATGCGATTCCAGAAAGCTAACCTGCAATTGTAATTTTTCCGGATTATGCCAGTAATCATCATTATCGCAGTTAGCCAAATACTTTCCTCGACAGTGTTGTACACAAATAGCCCAGTTTGCACCTAACCCAAGATTTGAATTATGAAACAACAATTTAATTTTTGTCGGGTATTGCTTTTGATATTCCTGCAAGACATCTCTAGCCCGATCTGTACTGCAATCATCACCAATCACAATTTCAAAGGCAAAATTACAACGCTGATTTAAAATTGAATCTATTGTTTGGCCTACTGTATCTGCTCTGTTATAGGAAGGAATAACAACAGACACAATGGGATATTCAATTAATTCTTCTGATTGAATAATCATGATTTTCGAACTAAATTTAAAACTAGTGTTATAATTGAGAGAATAGGTTTAGATAATACTTCGTAATTAATCAAAAACTTATTAATTGGATTCAAATAGGTCTGAATACTTTTTTTGACCACTTTATTACTATTCAACAATGTGTAAAAAACAACACGCTCTTTCTTGGTAGCCTTTAAAAGTGGTTTTGTAATACTATTTATTCTCCAAATACCCCCCTCAATTATCATTTGTGAAATCAAAATATCATTTGTTATCAATACTGTTCCAAGCTCCACGATACTTAAACCGCTCATTATGCATGAAAAATAAGTAAAATCTCCTTTAACTGTTTTTTCGAAAATTTGCATTGTTGAAACTGAGTGAACACGATAAAAATATAAATGTTTTTCAATTATTTTAATCTTTTCAGCAAACAATAAAGTGCTTAGTGAATATGCTAAATCTTCAAAAATAGCAATCTCTTCAAACTGAAATTTACCATCAACAAGAAATTTCCTTTTATATAAACGAGCCCAAACACTCATGTTATACGAATTCAAAAAATTCTCGCCTAAACTTCTTACAAATTCAAGACCACTGATAACTTTTGTCTCAAAATTACCAGTATTTATTACATTTAAAACACGACTCTTTTCATCAACTCTGGTGTAATAAAACTGAAGAAAGTCCAATTGATCTTGTTCAAGTAAGTTTAATAAAAAAGATAAGGAGTTAGGGCTAATAAAGTCATCATGATCAATATACCAAATATATTCACCAGTAGAATACTTTAATCCAGTATTTCTTGCACCTCCCTGACCTTTATTCTGCTCATGATTTATAATTCTGAAATTTTTATGATTAAGTTGATATTCCAAAAGGATTTCTTTGGTGTTATCAGTAGAACAATCATTTACAGCCACAATTTCATATTCGTCTTCTGATATATCCTGTTTATAAAGACTATCAATGCATTCGCTTAAATATCGATTTGAATTATAGCAAGGTATAATAAAGGATAATCTCATATAAATTTTATTTGTTAAATAAATCCCGTTTCGTTAATTAGGCACATATGCAAATAATTTATGTGATGTATGTTCTACAATATACTTTGGATTTGCCATAATGATTATATTTTCTAGAACTGTCGGATCGTCAGGTAGATGATATGTGCAAATTGCCAATCGAGGTGCAAACTTACTTAAAATTTCGGTTGCTCCGAGTAACATATTTCGTTCAGCTCCTTCTATATCAGCTTTAATGAAATCAACTCTAGAAATATTGTTGTTTTTTACCCACGTGTCTAAAGTTACACAATGTATTTCTTCAGTATGATTAGTTTCATTTCTTTGAATTGCAATACTACCAGCCGCATGACCTGAATTTGATAAACTTAAAATATAATCTTTATTATTATCACTTAGTCCAAAAGGTACAGTTTTTATTAAATTTGCAGTGTCATTCAACAATAGGTTCTTCTCTAGTATTTTAATAACTGCCTTTTGTGGTTCAAAAGCATAAACATTTTTTACTTTTTTTTCTAAGCAAAATAAAGAAAATAATCCCATGTTTGCACCTGCGTCAATAACTATATCATCTTTCTCTATTTTAACACTATCACTTTCATACGGTCCTTCATCACTTAATAAAGTAAGCACCTTACATGCAATTAATTTTTCATTTTCAGAAAATTGACTTACAATGGCACCACCAGCTATGAATATGTCTGTATATTCTGACTTGAAAGCGCTGTCATTAACAAACCTTAAATCACCTATTTCAATTAATTCCGAAACAAATTCAGGAAATATTATAGACCAAGCCTCAGTAAATATCTCATAATAATTAACTTGACTCGATCCTAACCAAAATTTTCGTCTAAACTGGTTTAAGACTCTATTTGCATATTGAGAATCTGGATTTTCCTTTACAATTTGCTTTATCAACCTTAACTGTTTGTACAATCTCCCATTCGGAGAAATTCTTGTTTCTATATTTTCCGGTATCATATTTTTTTCGTTTATTGAAGATTTAAACAATACAAAGTATTTCTAAAAATCAAAATATATTCACATAAAAAAATTGCTATTTTATAAAACTTCATGATTTGATAGATTTGCTTTTATGGAGTTTATAAAAAAAAAATTACCCCCACTTAAAACTACGCATCTTGAAAAATCGTAAAGCTTGATTAATTAATTTAATTACTGTAAAACGTAAATCTATTAGTTGTTTTTTTGACTTTAACGATTTCGATTTGATCTAGAGTTTGATTTTGAAAACTTAAAACACTTAATAAAGATAAAATATCTATAGCTACCTTTTGATCTTCATTAAAAATAGAATCCGGTTTCTCTAAGATTTTGTCATTAAAAACTATGTCGGTAATTTCAACACTCAAGGCATTATCATTTATAAATTTGAGTCCATATAACTCAAGAATACCATCTTTAAAATTATTTCCAAATTTTGCCCATGCCTCATCAAAAATATGTGAATAAATGACTTTCTTAGAACCAAACCAGAATTTAATATTTAGGCTTCTGAATATCTTTTTCGCATATTCTGAATTGGGAAATTTATTCTTAATTATTCTCATTTCCTTTAGTTGATTATACAATCTTCCTTTTGGAGATAATCTAGTTCTAATATTTTCTTGTAAAATATTTTAAAATACTATGGTTTTAAATCCTTTTTATTGAAAAGAAAAATCATGTTATAAACATTAAACTCATTCAATTTCAACCATTTCCGTAATTTCACTGATTGGCAAACTAAATACTTCTAAATTGTTGAAATATTAATTTGCCTAATCTATGTGAATTAATTAAATAATTTGAGCGCTGAATTATCGATATAGTTTTGTATTTCTTTAGTTAATATATTTGCAACTATCTTATGTCCTGTAACCGACCAATGTGAATCATTCATTTTATATATATCTTTTTCACCAGCGTCCAATAAAGGTTCAAAAATTATCTTTGTATTTATTACACAACAATTTTTATCTATAGAATCAAAGTATTCTAATAAATGACAAACAGGAAAAGAATTATTATTCGTATATTTTTCATAAACATCATATTTATCTGCGGCAATCATATATATCAACTTTACATTATGCTTCTTAAATATACTATTCAACTTTAATAAATTAGTTTTTGCTAATTCAATATTTTTGATTGTTTGTTTTTCTAACAATATATCTTGTTCATAAAAATACAAATTCTCACCATACCTTTTATCACTAAACATTTGTTGTTTAAGTTTCAAACTCTTAACCGGATTTTGATAATCAAATTTCAATCTTATCCAGGATGTTAATCTTGGTAATAAACTATTTGTAGAAGAACTGGCAACTTCCTCTGCATTTTGATCTTTATCAGATTTTAAGTTGAAGGTAGCATTTTTATTAAAATCAATATCAATTAATCGTTGAATAAAATATCTTTCAACACTTTCAACAATTACAATATTAGTCTTATTCTTGTCAAAAAATCCATTATTAAGCAATATCAATGCATTTTGTTCCGGAGTCAATTCATTCTTTGGTATATTTAAAACATCATAGTTGCACTTGGTTTTTATAAAGTTTTGATAACCCGTTAATTTGAATTGACTAAAAGAGTCTCCAATAGTTATCAATGAATATTTTTTATCTGTCTTGACATTAGTAAATTCATCTACTTTGCTTGTTGATAAATAATCCCTTGATATTTTAAACTCATATTCATTTCCAAACGGTATTTGTCCTAAGTTACCTAAATCCCCGGTTAGGTTTGGCAAAATTAAAAAATAATAATATAAAACAACTATATATGCTGGAACAAGTATAATTAGTACCCGAAAAATAAATTTTCTCATCTTTTAAAATTGAAAATATATAAATGTTTCATTTTCTCCCATAAACCATATGATTGAAAAAATCAAAAAAACATATATGGTTCTCCGGGTAAATTTACTACTTATTAATCTAATCTCCAATCCATGCTTTTTCTCCCTTTGTACCCATTCAATAAATATAAATATTATTATATTTATCAGTAGTGGAATATAAAAATATCTATTTATAAGCCACGGGCCAGTAAATGAGGTCATAGAAAAAATTCGTCCTATGTAATCAATAGATTGAGATATTGTATTTGAACGAAAAAAAATCCAACACAAATCCACCAATATAAAAGTCAATAACATAAAACCAAATTCTTTGACCGTAGGGAGTTTTCTTCCTTCCGCAACTATATCCGTATTAATTCGGTTTCGTTGAAGTAGTAATATTGGCAAGAATAATAAGGCATGCAATGTTCCCCATGCTAAAAATGTCCAGTTGGCACCATGCCAAAAACCACTGACCAGAAA
>Ga0302215_10002584_pt1 | contig 12432 bp, 16 predicted proteins | sample II_Fen_N3_1_FD_194580 | JGI IMG/M metagenome (GOLD analysis project Ga0302215, IMG submission 194580) | Peat permafrost microbial communities from Stordalen Mire near Abisko, Sweden - II_Fen_N3_1 | ecosystem: Environmental > Terrestrial > Soil > Wetlands > Permafrost | place: Sweden: Abisko... | reverse complement strand
AGAGAGAAGAGGCTGAAGCCACAATAATAACATCCTCCCTACTGAGGAGAGATGCCATCGCACCGAGCCTATACATTTCTATTTCTTTGTTTATTGTGGCTTCTTTTTCTATAAATAATCCTTGTGCTGGCAAATAACTTTCTGGTTGATAGTAGTCAAAGTAGGACACAAAATAATGCACAGCACTATTTGGAAAAAAATATTTAAATTCAGTCGCTAACTGTGCAGCGAGTGTTTTATTGTGAGAAATGACAAGTGTCGGTTTCCCTACATGCTTGATGATATTTGCCATGGTAAATGTCTTTCCTGTACCTGTAGCTCCCAAGAGGGTAATCTGGTCATCACCTTCAGCAAAAGCTTGCTGAATCTCAGCAATGGCTTTGGGTTGGTCTCCGGCAGGAGCGTATGAGGATTCAAGTTCGAAAGTCGTCATGGATTATATATTGTTGTTTATAAATCTTTCTAATTTGACCATATCTCTCTCATCTTTATCGTAGAAGTATGTTGTGATACCCACAGATGTCGCACTTTTTACTGCATCATTATTGTGTTCAAAATACATCACATTTTCTGGATCTAATTCGAAATGATCTAAAAGAATCTTGAAATATTTAGGGTCTGTTTTGTCAGGATTATGTTTGAGGGTAAATACCTCGTACGGCATATCCACTATTCCAAATGTGATGAGTTGCTCATCATTGGCATTTGTTACGATAATTTTTTTGTTTGGAAAGGTATCCAAAAAATTCTGTATTTTTTTATTGATTCATTTTTCTGTAACAAATGTGTTTCGTGCATCAACTAAGATTGTTTTCATATTAGAAGATTATTTTGTAAAGATAGACGCTAATAATGATATGATTTGTCAGTCTTCATCGTTTCACTTCTGTAAATCTGTTCTGCTAATGTTAGTTTTGCGAGTCAATGGGGGAGCGTAATTTTTCCGAAGGCTATTTTGCTTTGTACGAGCGAAGCGAGCTGAGGTTCGTCTAATCCGTATGGTCCTCCAATAATAAAGACTACGTGATTGTTTTGTGTACAAAGTGCGTGAAAGTCTTCTGTAGTCACAAGTTTTCCATCTTTGGTCATAAGCACTTTGTGGTATTTACTGTATTTTTTTTCAAGTATTTGGATGAGTGTTTCAGTATCTTTGGAGATAATTTGCTCTCTAGATCCATTTTTAGCTGGTTTGATATTTTCTATCGTTAATGTCTTCCCTAGTCTTTTCTCAAACTCAGCAATGGCAGATGCCCAGTGTTTGTCAGAATCTGAGATGGAGAGAATAGTAAACATAATAATTTGAGAAAGCTAAAAGTGAGATTAATACATAATATATCTATCATCTTGTCATTGGTAGAAACTCTTTATTTTGAGCACATCTCATTTTTGAATATTATTTTCTTCAAATAATTGAATAGTTCCTTTTTGTTCCAATACATTTCGGAATCGTTGTTCTGCTTCTTGATTTCCTCGAGGGAGAATCCATACAAGTTTACAAAGTTCTTCGTCTTTAACTTCTCGAACTTCGTTATATTTACTATCTAATTCTTGGATATATGATTCATCAATCAATTTCTGTTTTTCTTCAGCGGAAATATTGCGGATCATAACTTCTTCTTCTGCATCTTCATCAACAGCTATTTCTGGAATATGATATACTTCCTCATCTCTAGTATTTTTGAGCATAGGAATGAGCATATCAAGCCAGCTATCTAGTCCATATTTGGTAGCAGCAGATACTTCAAGAATATATTTGTGAAGAAGTGTTTTGTTTATATCTTTTCCAATACTTCGTTGTTTGAAAAATACTTGAAGTTGTTCTTCCATGATCTTACGTTCTTCTCCAATAATTTCAGGATCGTTGATCAAATCATACTTGTTGATCAAAAAAATAATTCTTTTTTCCAAAATAATTTCTCCATTTATTGTGGCAACCATAGTTATCATGTCGTCTTTTTTGATAATATCAATATCTGGACTATCAAATTTTTGATCAATATATTCCATGATTTCTTGGAATAAATCTATAATTTCTGCAATACCTGCATCATATCTAGATCCATCACACACCATACAAAATATCTTAGCTTTGAGGACATGTCTCAAAAATGCATTTCCAAGTCCTTTTCCTTCGGCAGCACCCTTGATAAGTCCTGGAATATCTATCATATTGAATGTTACTTCTTTGTGTTGAACTGATCCAAGATTTGGAATTAATGTCGTAAATGGATATTCAGCAACTTTAGCTTTGGTATGAGAAATACAGTTGATAAGTGAAGATTTTCCTACACTTGGTGTACCAATCAATGCAACATCTGCCAAAAGTTGAAGTTCTAGTGTAATTTCTTTTTGTTGTCCAGGTTCTCCCATCAAATAGAAATTTGGGAATTGATTGACGGCATCTTTGAAATGAATATTTCCAACTCAGCCCTCACCACCTTTAACTACCTTCCAACTTTCTCCATCGCGAGAAAAAACATGAAGAACATGTCCATCCATATCTTTTACCATAGTTCCTATAGGCACTTTGAGCTCCATATCTGCTGCATTTGCTCAGTATTGATCTTTCCCTCTACCAGGTTCTCCATAGTGTGCTTTGAAAATTTTTCTATATCTAAATGGGAGGAGTGTATTCTCATCCTTGGATGCGATAAATACTACTGACCCTCATTTTCCACCATTTCCACCAGATGGTCCACCATATGGGACTCCAGCTTCTCTTCTTCCTGTAGCACATCCATCACCTCATTTTCCGGATTGAACAAATACTTTTACTTCGTCATAAAATTGCATATGATTTGATTATTTGATAATATAAAGTTTCACTATTTTGACTATAAGGAAAAGTATCTGAAAAGAAAGTGAAAAGGCAATTTTAAAAAAAAGAGGAAGTGTTTTCCTCTTTGGTGTGTTATCGACTAAACATCGTATCCCAATATCCTCCAAATTCTCAAACTCATAAGTATTTGGCATGGGAATTTATCATATTTGCAAAGTGATTAGGATGGTTTATTGGATCGCTTCGATGATTTATTGCATCATTTATGGAATAATAATTATATCCTATATTTTCTAACATGTGGCTAAATGAAAGTTCATTACTATCTACATCTTTATTGGATATATTCTCTTCTGTTTTGTTTACTTTATATCCAGCTTTTTGAGCTCTTGTTACGGGAGTACTTCCATTTTTTCCAATATGGTTATATCGTTTGTTTATAGCCATCTCTTCACTGTAGTTTTGTGCAATCAGACTTAATTCTTTACTTATAATCAGTTCAGCAACTCAGTTTTGTTCTCTGATTTTATTAATTTTTTTTAAAATAGTCTCTCTTATGATTTCTGCTGTTTTTTCTTTCCCAAAATGTTTTTCTATCCATTGTATTGGATAGTCTCAGATATCTTCAGGTATTGTTTCTGATATTTCTTTTTTTGTGTTTGTTATTATTTTTTCTGTGTTTTGTCAAAATGATGGGCTACCGATGATAGTAGCTGCAGTTATGAGAATACCTATTATAGATTTATTCTTTTTCATATATTGATTCTCTAAAATAAACTTCTAGTGTTTACCACAACCACATCCCTTCCATTTGATGTGTCCATTCCCTCAAAAGTTAGGAATAAGTGATGTTAATGCGCTTCCTATTCAGCTTCCAATACTTGTAATTCCATCTTTGAACGCACTTGTTAATGTTTGACTTGATGCAATAGAGAATGCGTAATCTTTTGTATGTGTTTCCTCTTTTACATCAAAATTAAGTGTTTGTGCTTTTTGTTCTGTTTTTACAAAATCTAGGTCTAATGTTGCATTTTGTCGTTCTTTAAAGAGTTCTGATAATTCTGTTTCACTAGCATTTGGATTTGCTTTTTTGAGTATATCTTTAGCTGGTCCATCTACTTTATATTTTAATTCAAATTTAGCGTTGTTGCTTACTTTTCCATCCATTCCATAGAAGTAATTTAGAAATGATGAAGCTCTATCAAAAGCAAGATTCTCATTTCCGATGACGTTACTGTTTGTTGTTAAATTACTCTCTTTCTGAATAGCAATATTTGGATTTTTTTTGTATGCGTCGAACTCTGGTTTAGATTTATATCCCATATTTGTATTTAAACTTGCTGATCCTGAAATGTTTCCACCAGTGATCTTATAGTTAGGATCTAGGATTAATGCTTTCATTTCTGGATTTTGAGATAGGAGCGTTTCTATATCTTGTTTGCTCACTGTTACGTTTGCATCTAGTTTTGGAAGATTTAATGCAATTTTACCTCTACTTTCTTTGGATTCTATTGCATTAATAGTCACATTTTTGAGTCCTTCGCTTATTTCTAGATGTACCTTATCTTTTAAAGGAGAATCCTTGAATGTCCATTCTATAACCTCTTTTTGGTCAGCAGGTGCTTTAATAGAAATTTCTTTAATATTTGGATTCTGACTAATAGTATCCAACTGTGATTTGATCTGGTTAAAATCAATAGATCTTATTGTTACTGGCTCTTCTATTCTTTGTGTGGTTTCAGAACTCTTCTTTTGTGCTATATTTGTGAGTACTCTAAAATCTCTGAAACTATCCGGTTTCATGTCGGTGCTTTTAAGTGCTTTTTTTGTCGCTCCAAACATTGATTTAAATGCTAAATCATCATGACCATTTATCATTAGTTCTTTTGTCATTTTATTGATAATCGTATCTGGTGTATTTGCGATCATATTTTCAAATGCAGCACTGATCTTTCCAGATTCTTTATCTGTTTTGAATTCAGAGTTGTCATTGATAATATCTGTAAATCCTGAAACTAGAGAAACTCTATTTACAGCAGCCATAATTTTTTCTGTTTTTTCTTTGTATCACTCAAGATTTGGTACGAGTTTTTTGATTGCAACAGTATTGTATAATCAATTGATTCCGTATTCTTTTCCATATTTGGTGATTCATTTATCTTGTTCCTTTCCTAGTTCATTTTTGATTTCTGTAATCACAGATTCATCCAAGTTTGTATATGGTTCCAGTGTTGTAGAAAGTGCTTTATTTAGACTTTTTTTAATCACATTTGTTTTATATTCCAAGATATGTTGTTCAATACTTTTGAGCATATCTTTTTGTGTTCTATTGAGATCTCAGAAATTTCCTTCCTTGCTAAATCCATTTTTGAAATAAGTTATAATTTTTTCATAAGCACTTACTCCATCTACGTTTTTACTATCATCGACAGTTTTATCTAGAGAATCTTTTGTATATTGGTCAAAAGTTTTCCCTAAACCATTGAGGATTTCTCCTTTTTTATCTTTGATGTTTTCCATCAAGACTTTTTTATCTTTTCGTTCGGCTTTACTTTGTAGAAAATTTTTTAGATCATTAGCTTCTTTTGTTGAAACGACATTATCTTTTAGTTGCTCTTCAATATTAGGTTTTTCTGCTCCTGCCATTTTTGTAAAAAAGAAAATAAAATTACATATTTAACAATGCTTTATCTAATTCATCAATATCTTTTTGATCTTCAATCTTATCGTTTGATTCAATCTGTTTTAATTTTTGAACAAATGAAAGAGATTCGTTTAGTTTTTCTTTTTGAGCACTATTGCTTACCGTTTTAATGTATTCACTAAGTATTTGATAAAGAGTCTCCAATAAACTAGCGTCTAGTTTATCTTTTTTTAATAAAAGCAATATATCTCAGGATATTGGTAAAATCTCTGGAGATATGGTTGCTAATAATTTTTCTAGATACTCTTTTTTTGTCATTTATTCTTGTTTATTCGGTAAAACAGTCTAATAATACTATTTTTTGAAAAAAATGCAAAAAAACGACTCTTTTGTTTTATGAAAAATATCAAATACTTTCTCTTGTTTTTGTCAAGTAAATTTCTATGCTTGATTTACACAAAAATAAAAAATTATTGGTATGGACAAGAAAAAAAAATCTAAGCTATCTCTTGATCAATGGCTTCTGGGGGCAATCCTAATCATCTTGGCTATCGGTTCATGTATCTTTCAATATAAGGTAGCAAAAATGAGTCTTTATGCTGTTGGTTGTTTAGCAGGTATAGGTGTCATCTTTGATGGCTTTATCGCTTTCTTTTATAGAAGGTTTCGCCTTTGGATTAAACAACAAAGTAAAAAGTATCCATTGTCGTATTATACGAGAGAAACTACTCCCTTTCTGCTGATTTTTGGTGGTGCCTATGCTTTAAAAATTGCTGTGATAGCATTTGTAAGCATCTTTGTTCCTTTTCTTTCGTTGTCTCTTCAAAGTGTAAAAATATCTATTGGAGGGATGATTGTCGCAACTTTAGCTTTTTCTTGGCTATTTAGGAGCCTCACAATGTGGGTTTATAGAAAGAGTAGAGTCATTGAGAAGGAATTACAAAAACGCAAACTGGATCAGTTACAAAAAATTCCTGAAGTGAAAATTAAAAAACAGAGAAAAAATTCCGCTAAGTCTTCTTAGTGGAATTTTTGTTTTGCCTCTTTTTGTATCTTTGATTTATTTCGAGTTATATTTGTAAAATCATCAAATTTTTCTATGAGATGAGGAAGTGTTTTATTTTCCACTAAGATTCCAGAGTCCTCATTTACGAGTTCGGGTGTTGCTCACTGATTGTAGCCAAAAACTGGCACTCCGAGGTACAATGCTTCAGCTGTTCAGAGTCCAAAACTTTCTTTAGTCAGGTTGATGAGTCAGCGAGATTTTTGGAGAATAGGGAGATAATCGCTTACGTTCATTTGTCCGAGAAAAATTATTGAACTTCCAGCTATGCTTTTGAGATAGAGTTCATCTGGTCCACTTCAGATTATCAAAAGTCTTTCTTTGGTGTGATTAAATAACTTTATAATAACATCTACTTCTCTTACAAAACGAACCAATCTTCCCACACATACAAAATAATCATCAGGTTCTGTTATGATATGATCTTCCAAGAAGAGAGGATTGAGCTGTGGATATTTTACTGTAGATTCAAATCCATAACGTTTTTTTCCTTCGTCAGCTGTGTATTGGCTATTTGCTCGAATGATGTCATATTTGGTAAATTGTTTATCTCGGTTTCTGAGATAATTTGTAATTTTTCTAAAAAGTCGTCACTTGAATCACTTGAGTTTCCCTGTATATTCTTCGTGATGACTCCAAATATATTGCATCGGAGAGTGGAGGTAGAGCGAGATTTTTGGCTTTATGCTTCAAATTTTATGCTTAATGGTGTCTTTACACTGATCGATATTTTTGGCAACTGCAAAAGAAGAAATCAGAATATTGTTTGGTTGTTCTTTTTGTATTTTGCGAGAAAGTATTTTCATCAATAGGGGATAGATCGGCATCAAATTACGATAATCGAAAAGTGATGAGATTCATTTGATATGATGTTCTCCACAATATGAAAATAGTGTATTTAGAAATTTTGGGAGAGCTGTTACAATTTCATATGATTTACCATCTACGTCCAATACTTCAAATGCACTATAAATGCTAAATATTTTGGGTTGTTTATTGTATTTATGATTTTTACTATCTTCTTTTATGAGGTCTTTGAGTACATTTAGGGCTCATCATGAGGCTATTCGACAGTGTACATATGCTCATTTCATACGTTATTTTGAGAAGATAAATTTTTTCTCAGTGTAGTGTTGTCTATCAAAAATGCAATATTTATTGATTATGCCTTGAAAATTGTTGCGTTTTCTCTAAGAGTAGGACGATCTTTTAATTGATATGAATTTTGTATGGATAAAGAAATGAAATCAATTTTTAAACGAAACATAGTTAAATTTATTGTTGGAAGTATCCTTCTTTTTGCTTGTTATCGTTATGTACAGCAGTATCCAGCTGAAAAAATAGCTATTACTTCTGGGTTTGAAGTTATGGTACAAAAGGTGCAAATTTCATTTGATGGTTTTTTCAACCATAATGCAGATGCTGTAAAAAGTAAGTTTGATTATGAAAAAGCCTATGATGAGCTTATCAATATTGCTGAAGGTAATGGATGTACAGATACGTCTTTAATCTGAGAGATGAAACAGACGCTTATTGATTTCAAGGCTGAGTCTAATTCTACCATATCAAATACATTACCATGATATATTCGCAAGGCAAATGAGTTTAAAACTAGAGTTTCACAACAATGTAAGAAAGTTAAGTAATACTAAGTGAGATCTTCGGATCTTACTTTTTTTCTAATAAAATAATATATCCAATAGCATCATCACTTTCCATAACAGGAAAAACATCTACTTCTCAAAAGTGATCTTTGGCGAGTTCCTCAATTTCTGATAATCTGTGATTGTAAAATTCTATTTTGAAATTTTCTTCTTTGGTTCTTCGTAAAAATTCATGTCTTTGGAGAAAATGCCCGATGATTCGTCTTCCCCCAGGTGCTAAAATTCTTTCAACTTCATTGAAAATAGTATCGATCTGTTGTAAATGTTCAAAAACGAAGAAACTTGTAGCTAAATCGAATGTATTGTCCTTGAATGGAAGCGGCTCTTTGAGATCACAGACCACTCTTTCTACCTTGTCTTTGCTAGGATGTTTGTTGAGGAGTTTCTCTGCAATATCACAAGCTACGTATCTTTTGTGTGGTAATTTTGAGAGATGTTTGTACATTCTTCCATCTCCAGCGCCCAAATCTATAATGTTGAGTGTTTTCCCGCTTCTAGGAAGAAATCTCTTGAACATTCCTTGGTCGAATTTATCCAAAAGTGTATGATATTTACCATAATCGTCGGCCACTCTATTGTAACCATCCTTGGCTTCTTTGATGTCAACGTGTTTACTATCGTATCCCATATGTTTATCCAGATTTAAAAGAATTTTTTGATGCTTTCTTCATGTCTTTCCCTTGGAATGAATGATTCTATCTTTTCTTCCATTCCCTCACTTGGTTCTTGGAGAAATTTATTTAATTCTGTAGATTTTTCTGCGGCTTTTTTGATATGTACGTAATACTTACTAAGTTCAGTTACGATATCTGTCAAGTCATCATTTTTTGAGAGGAGTTTAGTTACTTCTTCTTTGAGAATTACGTTTTGCGCCATATATTCATCGAGTTCACTTTGTAGATCATGAACCTCTTTACTTGCATCTTTGAGATGGCTTCTTAGTTGATTAACGGTGTCTTTATGTTGAAATCTCAAATAAAAGACTACATACCCAATTGCTCATCCTATAAGAAATGCGAGAAAACTGTATCCAGTCATGATATATTCTCTATAAATGTAAAATGTATAGTATGTGTATATGTTTTCCCAAAATTAATGCAACAAATTTAGTGTAACAAAAAAACCCTCCCATGAAGAGAGGATTTTTTAGGCCTATTGTGAGAAATTATTTCACAGCAGCTTTGAAATCAGCACCAGCCTTGAAAGTAACAACTTTCATAGCAGGAATCTTGATTTTTTGTGAAGGATTTTGAGGGTTTACACCTTCTCTAGCCTTTCTCTTTGAAGTTTTGAAAGTTCCGAATCCTTGAATTCTAACTTCTCCTGTTTTTTTAACACCTTCGATAACTGTATCGATAAATGCGTTAACCAATTCAGAAGCTAACTTCTTAGAAACACCAAGTTCTTCAGCCAAGCTAGCAATAAGAGCTGTTTTTGTCATTGTGTACAATAGGTTATAAGATAAAATGCTGTACATCTTGATAGTAGTATACGGATGCACTATTTCAAGTGGATTTTGAGCAAAATGATGTTTTTTGTGTTAATTCATATAATTGGCTTGTTATCTAGTGTTTCTCGTTTTATATGCAGTCGGAACTGGCATTAATGATTGACATTTTTATAATATGATTTATAATTTCCTATCTAGAATCTGTTTTAGTAGCTTAATAGCTCTTGAAAGTCTTTGTCTAACGTTGTCATTTGATATGGATAATAGTACTTGAATCTCTTCGTTACTTTTTTCTTCAATAAATTTTCGGTATAGAATATCTTTGCTTCCATCATCAAGTTCTTTCATGGCTTGTTGAATTTGTTCAAATTTGAATTTTTGTTCCATCAATAAGTGGATATCTTCTTCATCTGTAAGCGTCTCTTCAAATGAAAGATTGTCTTCTTCGTTGTTATCTAATTCTGTAAATGGCATATCGCTATTCTTTTTGAAGTGATCTTTGACAAGATTTTTGAAGATTATCCAAAAATATCCAGAAAAAGATTCATCTTCTCTGAAATTTTTGATAGATTCTCGAAATTTTACATAGAAATCTGATATAATGTCTTGTGCGTCTTCACTACTTAAAAAATAATTTGCTTGGATATAACGGAAAAGCATATCGACAGTCTCTAGATAGAATCTGTTGAATGCTGTATGATCTTGTTGTTTGAGCTTAGTAATAAATTCTTTTTCGAAGCGAATTCCCATATCTCGGGTCAGATTATTGTCTAAATATGTTAGAAACGTTTTTCTAAGATAACTTCATGTACTTCCTTATCATTAATTGCTTCTGATGAGATCCCTCAGATGCAGGTAAAAACCTCTTTTCGTTTGCCTTCATTATCTCTTGCGGGGAGGACCGCTGGAGATGTTATTTTGTCTATTTGAACATATTCAGCACCAGTTTTTATTTTACATGCGCATACATAACATGCTCCGCGGCAACAAGCCATTGGTATTTCGATACCATGTTGTTCTGCCATTTGATTTAGGCTTTTGCGGTCTTCTGCAGGAAATGATGCTACTTGTATCCCATCTTTATCGACAAAACTAAGAATGACACTCATTATACAATAGAATAAATAAATTACTGATTACTTTCAAGGGTAGATATAGCTTTATCAAGTTGAGAATCTTTACCATTTGCTTTGTATGCTTCTAGATCAAAATCTACGACTACATCTGGAGTAATTCCTACTTTGTTTATATTTTTACCACTTGGGCTGTATCGTTTTCAAATGGTGTATTTGAGTGAACTTCAATTATTAAATTCGTACATTGTTTGAATTGTCCCTTTACCGAATGTTTGCGTTCCAACAATTTTTGCTCCTATTTGTTCTTGTAATGCTAAAGCGATAATTTCACTTGCTGATGCTGTCATTTCATCTACAAGTACCACAGTAGGAATATTCTCTAGATCTTTGAGTCCATCTGAATAAAAGCTTTCATCTCCTAGTTGTTTATATTTACTAGAGACAACCAACTTTCCCTTTGGAATAAAATGAGATGCAATTTCTACTGATATTGGCAATATTCCTCATCAATTGCCTCTTAGATCAACAATAATACCATCTAATTTGTTTTGTTTGATTGTTGCTATTTCTTGTTTTAGTAAGTTTTCTGTTTCTTCTCAAATAATTGAAATTGTAATTTGAGCGAATGTTTTCCCTTTATCTTTTATGATTTTACTATTTACGGATGGGATAGACAGTTTATCTCTTATAACGTCTTTTTTAAGAATTTCTTTCGAATTATCTTTGTTTATTCTTTCTATGGTTAAGGTAACGATTGATCATTTTGGTCCTCTAATTTTGGAAACAGCCTCATTGATTGTTAAATCTTTGGTTGATCCTGTTCCGATACTTACTATCCTATCTAAAGGAAATAATCCAGCTTTGAATGCTGGAGATCCTTTTATAAGTTCTTCAACTTGTACATAATAGTCTTTTTTGCTTACTACAGCTCCGATTCCTTCAAAATCTTGTTGTCCTTTGAGTTCTTGTTGGAATCATGAATTTGTGGAGTTGTCTAAATATATTGTATATGGATCATCTAATCCATCAACATATGCTTTTAGAGCATTATCTTGCATTTTCCCAGTATCTATATTACCAGTTTCGTAATAATTGTCTTGTAGAATTTGGGTAATTTGATTGATACGGCTCATTAAATCTGTTTTTTCTGCAGATCTAAGTTGGACAATACTTTGTATTAGAAAAATACATCCTATTCCCAAAAGAAATCGAAGTATATTTTCAATTCGTCTTTTTTGTAGTATTTTTTTCATATAGATTTTTAGTTATTAGTAATATTTGGATAGTGATGAATTATAGTATTCTGTTTAACAAAAACAAGATCAAGCGATATTTCTTTGTGGCTTGGGTGTTCATAATTAAATCTAATAATTGTCCTGAGTAATGCGGCTTGTTTGTGTGGCGTTATATAATCTAGAAGATCTGTTGTATGATCTACAGCTTTAACTTCTACAAATGTACGGATGTTATTTTTTTCGGCGATAATGTCTATTTCTCCTCCACGAATGGTATAATTTTGTTGAATTATAGTATATCCTAAATTTACAAGATAATCAGCGACCAAAAGTTCAGCTTCTTTGCCTTTCTCTTTGCGTTGTTTACTTGTCATATACTCAGTCTATTTAGTAAAACGAGCTTCAGCTTCTGATCGATTGATAATTGATCGGATTTGAGCTAAATATTCAGCTCTACGATTTTGGTAGTGAAGATAATAAGCGTGTTCTCGTACATCAACGGTGATGATTGGCTTTTTGTC
>Ga0302215_10002583_pt1 | contig 12433 bp, 10 predicted proteins | sample II_Fen_N3_1_FD_194580 | JGI IMG/M metagenome (GOLD analysis project Ga0302215, IMG submission 194580) | Peat permafrost microbial communities from Stordalen Mire near Abisko, Sweden - II_Fen_N3_1 | ecosystem: Environmental > Terrestrial > Soil > Wetlands > Permafrost | place: Sweden: Abisko... | reverse complement strand
CCATAAATTAAACTAAATATCAATGAAAAAACTATCTTTTTTTACTGTCCTTTTATTCTCGTGTTTTAATTGTTTTGCTCAATTTTCAACTTTTGAGCCTTATATTAAAGAAACACGCAATTCTGCTACTTCAAGTAATGCTGGTGAAATGATTCGTACGACTGGCTATATTTTAACTGAAACGGGAAGCATTTCAAAAAGGATTCAACTGAAAGTGTTAATTCAAACTACTGAAATTGGTGAATCAGTATATATCAAAAGTTATAATAATGTAATCCCAGGTTTTGGATCGAATTGGGAACGTGTTTCGGTTAAAGCACAAGCAATAGGAGGTCAATCTCCAACAACAGAACAACAAACTGTTGCATATGATAACTTTACGTATTGGGCTTATTGGTCTGGAGATAAGATTTGGTTTAACTAATAAAAGGTTTGAATAAATAATAAAACTATACATGTTAATTGTATGAAAAAATACATATTTCTATTTATTTCTATTTCTTTAATCCTAAATTGCTTCGGACAAACGAGTGTGACCTATTTTGATAATGGAATGAAGAAATTCAACCAAAATAATTTCAAAGAATCGATAATTGACTTCACAAAGGCAATTAAACTTAATCCTAATTACGCAGATGCTTATTTAAAAAGAGGAACTGCGAAAAATAAACTTGAAGATTTTTGGGGTGCAGCAATTGATTTGACCAAATCAATTGAACTTAATCCTAATAATTATAAGTCCTATGCAAATAGAGCAATTTCAAAATCAAGTGTAAATGACTTGAATGGTGCAATTAGTGACTTTAATAAAGCTATAGAGTTAAAACCAGAGGACAGTATGTTGTACTATACAAGAGGATCAGGGAAAGGACGACTAATGGACTTCTCTGGAGCTATTATGGATTTCACAAAGGCTATAGAATATAGTCCAAATAATGCGCTGTTTTATAGTACTAGGGGATTTACGAAATATCAATTAAAAGATTATAGGGGTGCTATTGCAGATTGTACAAAAGCGATAGACCTTGACCCTGTGGATTGCACTTCATATACTACTATGGCACAGGCTAATGATCGATTGGAAAACTACTTAGATGCAATAATAAATTACACAAAAGCAATAAATATTAATCCTAAGGATGGTAATATGTATATTCTTAGGGGTTTCGATAAAATGCAAATTAATGACAAAAACGGTGCTTGTTTAGATTGGAGCAAAGCCGGAGAATTAGGTGTATTAGAAGCTTATAATTACATAAAAGATTATTGTAATTAAGTATCATGTTGTCAAATTTGCTCTCTGTTTGTAACGAAGTCACACTCTGTTCGTTGTATTGCTACAACTTTACAGCAGCTAAAAAGTTTGCCTCTTTACAGCGAAGGCTCTTACTTCTGATGTTATAAATGATTTTTTTATGTCTTTTTACTAAATGTGCATTTTTTTGATTTCCATATCTATTAACTATAAATCAAATTTTCAATAAAAAAATGAATTCAAATCAAAGTTCAAATATTGTCGGTGTAATGATGCTATTGCTATCGCTACAGTCATTTTGTTGATAATTGGTCATTGGGGTATTGGAATCGTCACAGGAGTCATTACAGTAATTTTATGGAGCATAATAAAGGATGAATAGACTTAATTTGCTGTATTCGGTGTATTGCTTCGCCTATGTTATAGATAACAAGCAAGTTTAGTTTTGAATATTTTCAGAAATAACAACGTTTAAAGACTCGCCTTTCTCAGATTAGTCCTGAATTAATTAAATTCTGATGTTTTATAGTTGACATATATTCAATTATATAGCCCTGTGAATTAATCCTGAAAAGTAAATTAAATAAAAAACCTCAATTGTTAACGAATGAAATCTCTTAGTCTGTTCTTATTTATTCTACTTTTTTCTTGCCATTCGGGAAATAAAGACAATACTCATGTATCTAACATACCTAAAGACGACACTACTGAAGTAGCTACTCAAAAAATAGATTCCACTATAATAAAAGCGAAATCTCTTGGAGATTCGCTTTGCAAAGTTGCCGGAGCTATTAATAAGCCTGTAGCCGATATTGACTTAGAAGAGATAAACAATAAATTTACTTTGAGAGGTGCATACATAAACCCAAAACTTATTTTCCTCTTAATGCCTTGGTTGAATGATGATAAGCCGCCAATTCTTTCTATAGACATTGCTGCCGCAAATGTAGGTACAAATCAATTTTTCACGATTCAAGCACCTTATAAAAACGTCTCTGGTTCAGTTATTCTTGAAGAAAAAGATCTCAAAACCAATTCAATTCAATATTATTCGTATGAATGGCTAGGCATGCTTTGTAATAAAGTTCACGTACTCAGATGTATTGAAAGTAGTAGTGATGGTTCAGGTGAGTTTATTCGTTTGCTTTTTGTACGTTTTGAAATTAAAAAATACCACTCCAATGCTAAACAATACAATCAGCTGGTAATGGAGAATGTAACTAGCTATAGGTTGGGTGATAGAGTTGAAAATACGGTTAAGTTGGAAAAGAATGCTAATCAAATCAAACTTACATACAAAGCCTTTAAAGATAGTACTGCACTACCAATTACAAAAATTATCAAACCGTAATTAAGGTATTCAAAGTCCAAGTTTTATTTTCAACTTGAATTTTGACTAAAAAATGATTTGTTATACAAACGTATAAATAACTTCTTTGAGAACTGAACTCTTTAAACTTGTAACTGTCTACAATTTTATCAAAATCTTCTTCTTGTAAAGTATATTTCCAATAAACCAGATAATGGTTACAAAGCTCAAAGCAAAAAGCAGTGAACCCAGATAATTACCAAAAAAGGGTGTTAATCCTTGTGAGTAAACAAACCCTTTGAGGGACATCCATTCGCCATAATATTCAAATCCGATATTGCCCAACCAAATACTTAAAATCACACCTATTACATAAAGAAACAAGGGATTTACACCAAATGATTCAAAAAAAACACTCCATCGTTTCTTTCCTTTAATATCAATTATCCAAACAAGCAAGCCCAATAGAAGTGAGGCTAAACCGCAAGTAACCAAAACATAACTGGAGCTCCATATCTTTTTATTGATAGGAAATCCATAATTGAGCAAAAATCCTATAAACAGGATAATAGTTCCGAACAGAAAGAGTTTTTGGATTTTATCGCCATTATCTTTAGTCTCTGAGATTAATTTGCCAGCCCAGAACCCAAGAAGCACATGAGCTATACAAGGCAAAGTGCTCAACAAACCTTCCGGATCGAAAGCAATAGTCGTACCATCTGCCAAATGATCGGTGTACAAATGCGAGATGCCTAAAACTGCACGGTCAATAATAGCAACCAAACTGCTTTCGTCCTGTCCGTAACTATCGGTTATAGCCATCAAAAACCAATATAAAACAAGAATGAATCCAACAATCCCTGGAATCCGCTTTGGTTTCACAAGTAAAATAACAAGCGAACCAAAGAAATATACCAATGCCAACCGTTGTAAAACACCTAAAACACGAAGGTTCTCAAAGTTTAATGCTGATTTCCATATCTTTTCAAACAATGATAAATCGTCTAAACGGAGTCCGTTCAATTCGCGACAAAACAGGCTAAACCAATTTAACAACAACCCAATCAGAAATAACAATGCCGATCGTCTCAGCAATTTTTTGAAAGTCTGCCCCGAGAGTTTGAAATCAAATTTTTTGTACGACAGAAACATGGAAACACCCATGATAAATATAAAAAACGGAAACACAAGGTCTGTTGGAGTTAATCCGTTCCACGTAGAGTGCTCCAAGGGTGTATAAATACTGGTCCAGCTGCCCGGATTATTGACCAAAATCATTCCAGCAATGGTCATTCCACGCATTACATCTAGAGAGAGCAGTCGTGAAGGCATTTTGATTGTGTTTGCCATAATATCAAAATAAAAGATTGAAGGTATTGTTCGCACAAATATATGATAAAAGCGTTGAAAGAAAAAATTTCTATCAACGCTTTTATTTGTACATTTCAGAGATATTAATTCCGATATTTATGAAATGACAATTCTACTAAATTTTGGGCTAATTTAGTCCCAAATACTCCGTTTAGGTGGGTTTCCGTAAGATTCAAACATGTCGCCGTTTTCTCTTAATACAGCAGTTAGTTCATCTACAGTGAAATCATAGCCGGCGGCAATCGCCTCTTCTACAAACCTTTCTTTAGTCATCACACTGTTATATACTTCACGAAATTCTCTATCGCCACTTCCTTTAGCAAGTAACTCCTTTACACTCTCTTTTGACATATTACATTTATTCTTAAAAGTTATTTTAATGCAAATATAATCAAATATCCAACATATTCCAATATACAATATCATTATTATTCTAATTCGCAATTAAAATAACATTTTGCTTTGTTTTGCGCGCTTATCAAATCATATTGATATTTAAATAAACAAAAAACCGGAAAGTAAGAATCTGGCTTACTATCCGGTTTCAAATTCTATTTCAGGGTAGAAGTTATTTCACTTCAGCACCATTGCTTACTTCCGCTCTGGGCTGAATAAGCACCAGTTTTCCGTCAGCATTCTCGGCAGAAAGAATCATGCCTTCGCTCATTACGCCACGTAATTTACGTGGTTCGAAGTTGGCAATAAAGCAAACCTGTGTGCCAATCAGTTCTTCGGGATTTGGGTAGGATTGTGCAATTCCCGAAAGAATTGTGCGTTCTTCTAAACCGTCAGCTATGCGGAATTGCAGCAGCTTATCTGCTTTCGGTACTTTCTGGCAATTGAGTACAGTTCCTACCCGAATATCCATTTTCATGAAATCTTCGAAAGCAACGTTTTCTTTGACCGGAGCAGCTTTGTAGTTGGCTGTTTCGTTCGCTATTTTGGTGTCCTGCAATTTTTTTACCTGAGCTTCCATGGCCTCATCTTCAATTTTATCGAAAAGAAGTTCAGGAGTGCCAAGTTGAGCTCCGGTAGCCAACAAATCAATTTTGCCTAAATCAGCCCAATTACAATCATTCATGCCCAACATTGTACGCAGTTTTTCGGAAGTAAATGGCAAAAAAGGCTCAAATGCTATTGCCAAATTAGCCGCAATTTGCAAACTCAGGTGCAAAATAGTTCCTATACGAATAAATTCGTCATATTTAAGTATATCAAGCTTCCAAGGTTCGTTATCTGCTAGATATTTATTTCCAATACGAGCCAGATTCAACGCTTCTTTTTGTGCATCACGGAAACGGAAATTATTTAGTAGTTTTTCTACATCGGCTTTCACGTTCACAAATTCTTCAAGTGTTTGTTTGTCGTAGTGGGTCAATTCACTCAAATCAGGAACTTTGCCTTTGTAATATTTCTGAGTCAATACCAAGGCGCGATTGACAAAGTTGCCAAAAATAGCGACTAATTCATTATTATTGCGAGCCTGAAAATCTTTCCATGTAAAGTCATTATCTTTTGTTTCGGGTGCGTTAGCAGTTAACACATAGCGCAACACATCTTGTTTCCCGGGGAAATCCACCAAATATTCGTGCAACCATACCGCCCAATTTCGCGAAGTGGAAATTTTATCTCCTTCGAGGTTCAAAAATTCATTGGCAGGCACATTGTCGGGCAAAATAAACGATCCTTCGGCTTTTAACATGGCTGGGAATACAATACAGTGAAACACAATATTGTCTTTACCAATAAAATGAATCAAACGTGATTCTTCATCTTTCCACCATTTTTCCCATTTGCCATATTTCTCGGGTTGAGCGTCACAAAGTTCCTTGGTGTTGGAAATGTAGCCAATAGGTGCATCAAACCACACGTAAAGCACTTTTCCTTCGGCATTAGGTATAGGAACGGGAATTCCCCAGTCCAAATCGCGACTCACAGCACGGGGTTGTAAGCCCATATCGAGCCAACTTTTGCATTGTCCATACACGTTTGGTTTCCATTCTTTGTGGTCTTCCAAAATCCACTGACGCAACCAAGCTTCGTGTTGGTCGAGCGGGAGATACCAATGCTTGGTTTCGCGCATCACGGGTACGTTTCCGCTGATGGCCGATTTTGGGTTGATTAAATCGGTAGCATTCAATGAAGTTCCGCAGGCCTCACATTGGTCGCCATACGCATTTTCATTGCCACAATGTGGACATTTACCTGTAATATATCGGTCGGCAAGGAATTGCTGTGCAGCTTCGTCGTAATATTGTTCGCTGGTTTGTTCTACAAAACCACCTTTTGCATTGATTGTTTTAAAAATATCCGAAGCCACCTGACGATGAGTTGCCGATGTGGTTCGGGAATAAATATCGAACGTAATACCAAAATCTTCAAACGATTTTTTGATAATTCCGTGGTAGCGATCTACAATATCCTGAGGTGTAACACCTTCTTTTTTAGCTTTAATGGTAATGGGCACACCATGTTCGTCCGATCCACCAATAAACAACACTTCTTCACCTTTAAGTCGGAGATAGCGCACATAAATATCTGCAGGAACATAAACTCCGGCCAGATGTCCAATATGCACAGGCCCATTGGCATAAGGCAACGCCGAAGTAACGGTGGTACGTTTAAAGTTAGTCATATTTTCTGTTACGAGTTACAAGTTACGAGTTACAAGTCAGTAGTTTTGCAATTGCTCGCTCCTTACATTCTTGCATCTTACTTCTTTAAAATTGGAGTGCAAAGATACTGACAAATTATGAAAATTTGGATATTTTCTGTATTGAAATGAATCCTAAAAAGTTATAGTTTGAAAACGTCAAGTTAATCCCTTAACTAAATTCGATACTGATTTTAGAATAAGCACATTATCCAATTAAATTGTTTACATTTGCGTTTCTTAATTATTTTCAATTACTCACCTTATTAATACTAAAAAGCTATGTTATTTATTATTGTAATTGGTCTTATTGTGGCAGCAATTGGTTTTGCTGCAAAGAAATCAAACTCACCCGCTACGCCTTACAGTGGTATAATTAAAATTGTGGGGTTTGCAATTATTGCTGTTGCAGCTTTTATTTCTTCGGTTGTACAGATAAATCCTGGCGAAATTGGCGTGCAAAAGTTATTTGGAAAAGTAAATGACAAGCCACTGGAAAGTGGTTTAAATGTTATCAATCCTTTGGCAGAAGTGGTTACTTTCGACGTTCGTACTCAAAATTACACCATGTCCGGCGTGCAAAACGAAGGTGACAAATCGGGTGATGATGCTATTCGGGTTTTATCGGCAGACGGACTTGAAGTTGTTATAGATTTAACAGTATTATACAAAGTTTTACCAAATGAAGCACCACGCATTTTGAAGGAAATTGGAACGGATTACAGGAATACAATTGTTCGCCCAATTTGTCGTACAAAAATCAGGGATAATGCTGTGTATTACGATGCTGTAGCCTTATATTCTTCCAAAAGAGATGAATTTCAGGGACGTATTTTCGCAACTATCGAAAAAGATTTTAAGTCGCGCGGACTGGTTTTGGAGCAACTGTTGGTCCGTAATATTACCCTGCCGGCATCTGTAAAGGCAACAATCGAATCGAAGATAAATGCGGAACAAGATGCCCAAAAAATGACTTTTGTGCTCCAAAAAGAAAAACAGGAAGCCGAACGCAAACGGGTTGAAGCACAGGGAATCGCAGATTATCAGAAGATATTAAGCACCGGACTAAGCGATAAGCAATTGCAATATGAAATGATTAAGGCCATTGCTACTTCCCCCAATGCTAAATTGATTATTATGAACGGTGGCAAAAATAGTACACCGGTAATATTGGATGCAAAATAATTTTAAGAATAACTTATTATGGAAAAAGCAGAGTTTGTCGCTCTGCTTTTTCTAGTAACTAAACCTTTGAAATGCCTCAGAACAAAGCAATTTTAAAAGAACAACTTGCTCAACTTTCAAAAAAAGAGTTGGCGGAAATGGTGTTGAAACTAGCTTCGAAGAGGTATAATTATGAATTTTTGCTAGTAAATTTTTTGGATAAAGAAGGCGGAGAACAGACATTGTTCGAAGAAGCTAAAGAAGATATTGATACACTTTGCCAAAAAGAATATAAAGGAAGCACCGAACTAAAACAACTGGTTAAAAAGCTGAATGCATGTGTAAAACGAATCAACGAATTTACGATTGAGACCAAAAGCAAAAAGCTGGAAGCAGATTTAGTGCTTTATGTGTTGGAAAATCAATTTGCGAATCCTGCCAAGATTTTTGGTGCACGCGTTTCGGGTTATGATTACAAAGTCGGTTTGCTTTTAAAAAAGCTCATTATGCTTGTTACAAAAAAACTGCATCCTGATTATATGATGGATTATCAGGATAAAATCAACGAATTTCTCACCAAACTGCACAAGACTTCTGATCGTATTAAGACGATTAATGAATTGCCTCAAAAAATAGAATAAATTGTGTGCATATTTAATATGTTCTATAACAGTAAATTATTCAACGAATTGTTATTTATTTCCCTCAAATTAACGAATATAAGTTCATTATACTTGTTAATGTTTGGAAAATAAAGTTTATCTTTGCTTCCTTAAAATTAAATTACATACATTTAAAACATGAAAAAGACATTTCTTGCATTATTTCTTACTATTATTTCTTTAAATCTGTTTTCTCAAATTACGTATTTTCAGGACAATGACAAAAAGAGTAGTATTACTATTGGCATTCTACAAGGTGGTGGTTCTTTGGTTGGAGCTGATTTTGAAACACTTTTAGAAAAAAATGTAGGCGTACAATTTGGTGCAGGTTTTGTTGGTTACGGAGGTGGAATTGATTTTCATTTAAAACCAACTATCAGAAGCTCCTTTTTTTCTTTACAATATTGGCATCAGGGCTTTGGGAATAGTTATACTCAAAGTTTAATCGGACCTACATTCGTTTATAGATCAAGAAGTTGGTTCACTGCTCAAATTGGACTCGGATATGTACTTGGTTATGGCTCGGCATATCCATCTTCTGCAACAAAAGTACCATTCATTTTGATGTATTCTATTGGCGCATATTTCCCTATCTAATTTTTAAATTAATTAACAAGTAGCCGATTATACCCTGTATGATTGGCTATTTTTTATTAAAGCCGCTTTACTAACCGTTTTGTCCTCCCCAAAGAGATATTTATCCCCATACATCTCAACAATCGGTAGTATTTTTGTGTTTTGAAAATACTAACCATTTCAATCTAATTAATAGATTCTGATTATTAAACTACAATGAAAAAATCACTAAAAATTTTTGTAATTTTCCTATTTATATCCAGTCAATTTTATTTGTCGGCTGTAAATACTGTTCCTTTACAATCACTTATAAATGACTGTCAGAAGTTACTGACGCAAAGCGTTGAAGGAACTCAAAATGGAGAATATCTCGTGGGTTCAATGCAAGATTTATCAACTGCGGTTACAAATGCCACCATTACGCTTAATAATACAAGTGCTACACAAGACCAACTTACCGTTGCAGTTGACACACTTTTTAGCGCTTACACTCATTTTACAAAACAACGATTTGGTATCACTCCTCCAAACTGGTCGGATAATTACTGGCAATTCGCTTCAAACTCAAAATTGTGGGGTCCTTATAACTTACACGATCCTGCCATTATAAAAACAGATGGTTATTTCTATGTTTTTTCTACCGATGCTGCATGGGCTGCAACAAGTGCAGGAATACCTGTTCGTCGTAGTCGCGATTTAGTAAATTGGGAGTTTCGCGGTTGGGCTTTTAATGGTTTCCCTACCGAACCTTCCGATTGGTTTTACGCTCAAAACACTGCGGTTGCCAAAAGAGCAGTAGTTGGACTTTGGGCACCTTATATTCTGAAAGTTGGCTCTAAATATCGGTTGTATTATTCAGCAGTTTTCGAAACCAGTGGGGCACTTATTGGTCTGGCTACCAGCGATAATATTGAAGGTCCCTGGACACAAGTTGGGAAAGTTATCAGTACTTACGATAATACAGCTGCAAATGCAATTGATCCGAGTGTTTCCATAGATAAAGACGGACGCCACTGGATGATTTACGGTTCGTGGAGTAATGGTATTTATTCGTTTGAATTAGACTCTGTTACCGGATTAAAAAAAGATGCTACTGCACCCACGCTTATTGCGCAAAACGGTCCGAATAATACTTGGGCATGGAAAAGCTGTATGGAAGGTCCTGAAGTTATTTACAATCCAAAGTTGAATAAATACTTCATGTTTCTGGCACAGGGAAGTTTGGGAAATGTGTACCATACCCGTGTTGCCAGAGCCGACAAGCCACAAGGTCCTTATTACGATTTTTCAGGTAAAAATATAGCTTATACGGCTACTTCGCCGGTTTATCCGGAGGTTTATCCTTTATTGACTTATCCATACCAATTTACAAATCATCCCGGTTGGCAGGGAGTTTCGCACGTGGGAGTTTTTCGCGATGGCGACGATTATTACATGATGCATCAAGGACGACCATCTGCTACGGCATCCATGATGGTGATGCATAACCGCAAAATTAGCTGGACCGCAGATGGTTGGCCAACAGTTTCGCCGGAACGGTATTCAAACCCGGGAATTATGCCTACAATTATATCGGATAGTATTGTGGGGCAATGGGAAGAAATTCAATTGAATGAACTAAAAGATGCGTCGAGCGGACGTGTAACTCCGGTTTTAGATGACACTGTTTCGTCGTGGAAATTTCTAAATGTACCCAAAACTACTACATATAAGGCAGATGGAACTTTCACTTATGGTACTGAGGTTGGTAAATGGAAACTTTCGGGTGATACCATCGTTTCAACTCGATTGACAAGAGTTTTCAAAGGATTGGTCTCGTATGAATATGATTGGGAAAATTGTCGTCCAACATTAGTATATTCGGCCTTGCGCTATGATGGACATAGCATTTGGGGTAAAAAAATGCGTTCCCGTACAACAAATAATATCATCCTGAATCCAACATTTGATGATGGATTGACAAATTGGGTTATCGATCAAAATGGTGGTACTTTTACCGAAGAAGTTACGTCAAGCGGAATTACCGGAAATAGTTTTCATGCTGTTTGTACAACTCCGGCTAGCAATTACTATTCACGTCAGTTGCGTTGGTTATTTGCAGTCCCCAAATGTGGACGTTATAAGGTTTCCTTTAAAGCAAAATCCAAAGTTGCTACTACTTTAAACTTTGAAATTCAGGATAATTCGAGTGTTATACCGATAATCAGAACTACTTTCAAAGTTGGTCCAACAGCCGGTACGGTATCATTTATAACTCAGGATGTTCCAGTAACCAGCAATTTATACACCATGAACATTGCCTACGGAACAATGTTGGCTGCTAATGAGTTATGGATAGATGATGTGGTGGTGGAAGAAGTTACCGATCGTTGTAACGGTAATTATATAACCAATGGTAATTTTACCGATGCCCTGACTGGGTGGGTAAAATATGCTGTAAGTGGCTATGCCAGTGTTACTCTCGATTCTGTTAATAAGATAGATGTAAAACCGACTGCTCATTTAAAAGTTACTAAGCCAAACACAAGTTGGTTTTATGCTTATTTGAGATGGAATGCATATTTGCATTCCGGATCTAAATATGTGCTTGAATTTACGGCTCAATCTGCGACCGGATTAGATATTGTTCCCCGTTTATTGAATGCAGGTGTGACTTTTTATACAATGCCGCAAACCACTATAACGGGCTATGCTACAAAGTATCGATTTGTAATTCCGGATATAACAACTGCAGGAACTTATACGCTCGAAATAGATTTTGGAAAGGCTTTGGCTGGTTCTGAGGCCTTGTTGAACAATTTCTCACTTACACGCTGCTCCGGTGACTGTAGCAATACTGCTGTTGAAACTCCAATTTCACAGGAATTTGAAATTTATCCAAATCCGGCAAAGAATTACTTTGAGTTGAGTTCCACTCAGGATGTTAAGCAAGTTTCAATTTACAGCATCGACGGCAAAAAAGTAAAGGAATATAAGGGAATTGCTTCCAATAAAATTGATATTTCTGACTTAAATGTTGGCTCGTACATAGTAAAAATTCAAATCGGAAAATCCCTTGTGAATAGACTTCTTTTAAAAGAGAAATAAGAAAAATACTAGAAATAAAATATGAAGTTTTATAAATTCCATACTGGCAAAGCATTATTTTTGATGCTTACTATTGCAATTTCTTGTTCAGCCGCCGATTTTCCTGTAAAAAGTTCAAACCCATGGAAAGATGATTACCGCGATATTTCGGGTATGGAGAACTATAAAAGTTGGGGAACTTACAATGTTCACGACCCATCTTGCCTGAAAATTGGCGATACGTATTATATGTATAGTACCGACGCAATTTTCAGAGAAAATAGAAAAGAAGCTATAAATAAGAACGTGCCAATTGGTTTTATTCAGGTTCGAACGTCAAAAGATTTGGTTCACTGGAACTTCGAAGGCTGGGCATT
>Ga0302215_10002581_pt1 | contig 12434 bp, 7 predicted proteins | sample II_Fen_N3_1_FD_194580 | JGI IMG/M metagenome (GOLD analysis project Ga0302215, IMG submission 194580) | Peat permafrost microbial communities from Stordalen Mire near Abisko, Sweden - II_Fen_N3_1 | ecosystem: Environmental > Terrestrial > Soil > Wetlands > Permafrost | place: Sweden: Abisko... | reverse complement strand
GCTTTTTAGGATTGCTTCCCGGACGGGTAACATATATAGTGGACAAACAGGGGAAAGTAGTATTTATATTTAACTCTCAGTTAAATGCAGAGAAACATATTGAAGAAGCATTGCGTATTTTGAAAGAAATGAAATGAAAACAGGAATTGAAATTCTGACTATAATTGGTGCCTATTTGTTGGGGTCAGTTCCTTTTGGCTATATTTTTACTAAAAAAATGATTGGTATTAATATCAGGGAATATGGTAGTGGTAATACAGGTTCTACCAATGTTCGCCGTTATGCAGGAAAGAAAGCGGCCATTTTTACCCAGTTATGTGATATGTTGAAAGGACTGTTACCCATTGCAATTATATTTTTTTTGCAAAATAAGAATATCTGCAGTTTCGATGATTTCTTTATTTATTCAGTAGCACTAGCTTCAATTGTGGGTCATAATTTTAGTATTTTTCTGAAGTTTAAGGGTGGTAAAGGAGTAAATACTACATTAGGTGCAACCTTGCTCCTATCGCCATTTTCAGTCTTTGCTGCTGTCGTGGTTTATTTTATAGTGAAATGGAGTTCAAAATATGTATCGTTAGGATCAGTTTGTCTGGGGGTTACTTTAACAGTTACCGACCTGATTATTCATAAAACCTCTATACTTTCCTATTATCTGCTAACATGTACCTTCTTTATTTTAATGATGCACATTCCCAATATTAAGCGGTTAATGGATGGAACTGAGAGCAGGGTTAAATAAAATAACCGGATATTCAATTTCATTTAAGTTCACGATCTCAATCTGTAAGTCAATTGAATGAATTTACATCTCTCTTTTAAAGTATGTAATGAAATTAAGTTTTAAAACTTGATTATATCAGAATTGAATTTTCATACCCAGTTGCCAGTTATTTGGATTAAAATTCAACGTAAAATTCGAATTTTCAGTGTCCCATCCTCTTAAAGCATATTCAAGGCCTCCCACCCCAATGGTTAAACCGATCTTATTTGTTATGAAATAGGTTAATTCAGGTAAAATAGAAGTACTGAAGTAATCCGCTTTCGTTTCGTATTTGTAATTTTTGGATAATTCTGAGACAGTACTGATATCAGTAGAAGGAATTAATGAGGTTATGTAGGCCTGTTGTCCTTCAACTTTTGTACTGTTTGTGCCAAATCGGAGCTTTAAATTCGTATTGAAATATAATCCCTTCGTGATACCGTAATAATACCCTACATAAATATTCGGTACTAAAAAACTAGAATTTACATTCATTTCTTCCGCCTGAAAAGAATTGTCGAGCAATAGTAAGTTTGAATTCCGAATTTCTTTTTGATTATTATAATCCAGTCCTGCTCCAATAAGAAAACAATCAGAAATAATGGCAGATAGAGACAACCCACCATTTATATATTTTCCTTTAACTGACAGAAAATTCGAATTCACGCCCGTCTCAGTAGTAGTTTTCGTATACATTCCATTCACATTAAAAAAGCTTTCGCCTTTTTTAAACTGGGAATGTAAGTCAAACACTATGAATGTTATGGCAACAATCAGAATTGATTTCTTCATTTTAATTTAAGATTACTGAAAAAGATTATTCCGGCAAACTGAATTTCATAGTAATATCAGATGCTATAGAATAATTAATTCCAAGGCCAGCGTCTCCAATATTATCAAATACATTTGATAATTCAATTTGAACAGAACAGGAATATTTATATAACTTGAATAATCAATCTTTAATCAGTCACCCCGACAGTATCTGTTTGTACTCTGTGATTAAGTCTTATGGTTTGATTAAGCACAATTTAGTGCAAATCATTTCATCCTGTAAAAAATAAACATTTGCCATAGCTTACCGGACAAAGTCACTACTGGTCAATATATTACAATCAATTATCGGTTGAAGAATTTATGAATAACACCGGTTAATCCGGAGTATTTTAACGTGAGTAAGGACAGCTTATTCATCTAACGGTTAGAGTAGTAAGCTATTTTTAAATTAATTGTATCTACAATCAAAAATACAATTTCATTTTAAATATATCGAATTAAATTACCATAAGTTATATCTTTTTATAATAGTGAAATCTTTATTATTAAAATACATCAAACTGATTATCCATCAAACTAATAAAATCACAAAAAAAATTTTAAGAATTATATATCCTCCAATTTTCAATTTAACCTTCAGAAAGTTGCGGGGAATAATAAAATGGATACTGAATAGGTTATTCAAAGACATTGGAAAATTAGCATAAAAAAGAGTTGCACTGAAATAACTTCCTGTACAACTCCAAATTACTTGACTTATGAAAATTTACTGCATCTTACCTGACAACATATTAATTATTCACCGGTTCCATTTCAAAAGTATACCCACTATTTACCCGTTCAATCAGTTCAGGCAGAATATCCTCGTATTCACCCACAATTCCGAAATCAGCATAATGAAAAATAAATGCTTTCGGATTATGGTCAATGGCGATGATCTTTTCCGACTCTTTCATACCGGCAATGTGCTGAATTGCACCTGAGATTCCAACTGCTACATATATTTTCGGGCGTACTGTTTTACCTGTTTGTCCAATCTGATGAGCATACTCTGCCACACCTTCGTCCACCACTACCCTGCTGCATGCCCATTCGGCTTTAACTCCCCGTGCTTTAAGTGCTTCCGCCAGTTTCTTTATCAATTTCAGACCGTCACCTGTCGTACCACGTCCTCCGGATATGATGACATCAGCTTCAAACAAATTTTGTAGAACCCCTTCGTCTCGTTCGGTTTTTAAAATCTCCACCCTGAAGTCGGCATCATCAAGCATTGGTTTAAAAGATGACAATATACCTGTTCTTCCCTCTACCACTGGTGGCACTTCAAAAGTCCCGGCACGTGCAGTTGATATCTGGGGATATACAAATCCAAGTATGGTTGCCAGTTTACTTTCACCATAGGTAGGACGACGTGAATGGAGGATTGGTTTATTGATTATTTTTTCTTTCCGGTTAATATATTCTCCTATTTCAAGGCCTGTGCAGTCTGCCGTGACACCACTACCTGTTTTCACTCCAATGCGGGGAGCAAGTTCACGACCGGAGGTAGTTGCGGCAAAAAGGGCAATTTCGGGTTTACGTTCTTTAATCACCTGAGCAAATATAGACGAAAAAGGCAATACCAGGTATTCTTCCAGCTTTTCATTTTCCACTACGATTACTTCATCCGATCCATGTTCAAAAAGTATTTTTGCCAGTCCCTTCACATTTTTCCCTATGATTAGCGTCATTATTTTCGTATCATTCCCCAACTGACCGGCTAGTTTACGGGCAGGTGTCAGTAATTCAATGGATGGCCTGGAGATTTTACCATTTGTTACTTCAGCCCAGGTCAGTATTCCTTTCGCCCCATTCCGGTTATCAAAATATGGAAATTCAGGTTTTTCAATAACTTTCTTTTCTACGTTACCTTTCTTCTCAAGGATATTACCTCCTTTTTTAATATTGGCAATCAGATTGTCGACAAGCAGTGTTTCATCATGTCCTTCCGACATAATTACCGGTGCCCGTTCGCTCACCAGATTAATCACATTGGCAACGATGGTAGGCGAACCATTTATTCCTATCTTTTCGGTACCCAGGCCGATATCATCAATGCCAAAAACAGTAATGGGGAGATTCCGTGCTTTAATGGCTCCTGTCAGTGATGGTTTGCGAGGAGGAATACCCGTGGGTGTTAATGAAATGGTACAAGGCATAGGCAGTTTCATCATCTGATAACCACCCTCAATAATTCGTTTGGCGATAACATTCCCTTGTCCATCCGCTTTGACGCTTTCAACAAAAGTAGCTTGCGGTATACCGAGATTTTCAGCCACTTGTGATGGCACATGGGCTGTATCACCATCACTGGTTTGCCGCCCTGCCAGTATAATAAACGGTTCCTTTGCATCCTTTGTATATCCTAAGTGTTTTAACATGGTGGAGATTGCCAGTCCGGTAGCATACGTATCACTCCCTCCCAGTTTCCGGTCCGATAAAAGGTATGCTTCATCATATCCCATAGATATGGCAGTTCTTAATGCCACTTCGAAGGAAGGAGGTCCCATGGAGCACACGATCATCTTTGCATCGGGATATTGCTTTTTAAGTTGCAAGCCTGCTTCAAGACCAAACTGACAGTCAATGTTAATAATCGACTTTGCTTTTGTCCTGTCCATCAATCCATCATCTCCCATACGCATTTCGGTTGGAAGGGGTACCTGTTTAATCAGGCTTATTATTGTAAGTGCCATTGATTCGATTGTTTATAAAATTACATGTTCTGGAATTCGGGACCATTACCACCATTGGGAACCATCCAGGTAATTCCATCACCGGGTGATTTTATATCACAGGTTTTACAGTGCAGGCAGTTCTCTGCATGAATCCTGATTTCCTGATGACCCTGCTTATCTGTGTGAAGTTCGTATACTTCAGCCGAACAAAAAAACTGACTGGGTGCTCCGTACTGTTTGATATTGACATTTTCATACGATACAGGATTATTAATTTTCAGGTGGGGCACTTGTTGTTCATCATGTTTCACCCCTGTATAAAAGACATCAGTCACCTTGTCAAAAGTCAGTATTTTATCAAATTCCAGTTTTCCTTTAAACCGTTCTTTAAAAGGCAGGTCTTTTAATTCGCTTAATTTTTTAGTTGCCACACTATCTAATTGTGATTTCAATCGTCCAAAGAATCCAGCACCCCCGGTTATGAGTTGAGTTCCAAAATGCAGGGCACCCAATAATAATCCATTTGAGAATCCTTGCCTGAAATTCCTGACAGGATACATATCCTGATAAATCACACTGTCTTTTATAAGTAAATCGTATTCCCGCAGCACGGTTTCAGTATAATCGTTTTTACCCAATGCTGCCACCGCTGTTTTTGCAGCCAGCATACCGGATGTTATGGCCAAATGTACTCCTTTCAAAGCAGGCATGGTAATAAATCCGGCACTATCACCCACTATGAGTGCTCCATCCACATAAAGTTTAGGTATGGAATAATATCCACCCTCCGGTAGGGTTTTGGCACCATATTCTATCAACTTTCCACCTTTGAGTATCTTGCTGATAAACGGATTTGTTTTCCAAATTTGAAAAGCATCATGTACATCAAAGGTAGGATCTTCATAATCGAGACCTACTACCAATCCAACAGCCACTTTGTTTTCGTTTAACCCATAAACAAACCCACCACCGAATTCATGCATATTAAGCGGATATCCCATCGTATGATAAATCTCACCAGGCAGTATATTTCCTTCGGGGACACTCCATAATTCTTTACATCCAAGGGAGTAAATCTGTTCGTTTTTCCCTTTCTGCAAATCGAACTTCTTAATCAGCTGTTTAGCCAGACTTCCACGCGTTCCTTCGGCAAATATAGTTAATTTGGCTTCTACACGGGTACCCGGCTGAAAATTATCAAGACTGTTACCCTTATGATCCAGGCCTGTATCGATTGTTTTGGCACCAATCACCATATTATCCTTGTATAATATCTCATCCACCGAAAACCCGGGATATATCTCAACCCCTTTTTCTTCTGCTTTTTTGGCCAGATACCTGCAAATTTGTCCTAAAGAAGCTGTATAATTCCCTGTATTATTCATGTAGGGCACATGAAAAGGCAATTTAATGGCTTCTTTTTCACTTAATAACACTGTAGTATCTTTGGTAACCTTTGCATTAAATGGGATTTCATTGAAGTCAACATCAGGAAGTAAACTTCTAAAAACATCTGCTTTAATGACTGCCCCCGATAAAATGTGACTCCCTATGGCACTCCCTTTTTCCAGCAGTAATATTCTACGTTTAATGTCATTCTCATTTAAAATATCCGCCAAATGAATGGCTGTAGCCAAGCCTGAAGGTCCTCCTCCAATAATCAATATATCCGTTTTTACGGTATTCGAATTACTCATTATGTTTTTCTTTTAAATTTTTAATATCAAAAATATTTATACCTGTGTGTTAGATTTTACAAATAAAATAAACATAATTGGATATTTTTATCTGTAGCATATGCAAAAAGTATTATCTGCTTTTTTTAAATAAAAAAAATCATATATATCTACATATCTTTAACCATATAAATAATTCAATTGTTCTTGAATTGACTTTCTTTCTGTTTGATTCGGTTATTTCAACATTTGCTCAGCCCTTTTTTAATATTTGAATATAATTTATTATGATTATCCGATAACTTCTAAAGATAAGAAAGATAATTCCGGAGATATTGAATATGTGAAGTTCAAAATAAAATTTTTAAACCCTTATTTTTCTTACTTTTTAACCTTAGTAGTCCCCCAGTATAAAGAATATAGCCCTAAGAAAATATCATCATAGACAGAATTTACATGATTTATTGTAAATAAAACTCTTAAACCTGTTAATCCTGTCAATCCTGTCAAATAAGTTACACAAGAGAAAACCGGATACCCCAACCCACCCTTATTTCGCTTATATATTCAAACAGAACCGGTATATAGAGTTGACAAATGCACGAGCCTGGGGCTTACGCTTTACGGGCTAAACGAACTAACTAATAACAGGATCCATAAAATGAGAAAAGGGAAAGCAACCTGCTCTCCCTTCCCTTTATCTATAAAAATTATAACTTGAATTTAATTCCAACTGACGACGAATCGTTTCTCAATGATTAAAACCCATCATATTATTTTTATTCATGTAAATATCCCAGGCAACCCAGTCAACCACATTTGTTGCAAAATAAACCTGACGTAATGAAGTAAATAATGTTCTTACATTTTCTATTGAAGAACCTAACAATTGACTTACTGTAGTTTTGGTGCTATCGTCAAAAACAATCTGTATGTCCCTGTTATGACCAATAACACTAAATTCGGTTGTATCACTATGATTGGTAATATCAATAAATTGTACTTTTGCTTTTGTTTGCAAAACATCACCCAGATAGACTTTTGCACTATCCAATCCATTATTTCCATGTGTAGGAACTCTAACTATTCTCACATTACCTATTGTCAAAGAATATTCTTTTTCACGGTGTCTACTGGCTGTATCGGATTTGATTGAAGTGAACTTTTCTTCAAAATAAATGGTACCACCTTTTGAAATACTATAATCCGAGAGTATGGTATCACCGTTTGAAGAAACCATTTTAGCTTCATATCCATTTGTAAATACAAAATCAGACATAAAATTCTTACCGGTTAGTTTGCTTCTGGACGATTGAATAGTCATTGAACCTACATCAACATTATCAATTTTGATAGAAGATGCGAAACTGTAATTCCATAAATAACGTCCGAATTCATAATTATAGGTTGTAACATCAATCACATAATTATTGACTAACAAAGTATCAGCTGGTGTAAACCTCAATAATGATCCCGGATGAGTCACTTTCGATGCAGGTAACTTGACTATAAAATCAGCGTTTGTTCCTGTTTTCACAAAGAAATTCATCAAAGAAGGATGCCATCTTTTGTAGTTGGCGGCCTGGTAATCATAAACGCCTGCTATATCAGACATTTTAACTGTATCAACACGTGACATACCAAATGATCCTGAAACAGAAGATTTGACAAGACTCGGTGCATTAGAAGAACCTGACGTAGCCAAAACCTCATAACCTTTTGAAGTAGTTATCGCAGTCATAGCACTTGTCAGATTATCTGCACCGGTATTAATGGAGACTTTTAAAGATCCCTGAGACGAACCCAACTCATCTTTATTTGAACAACTCCATGTCAATAAGCCTAGTAAAACTAAACTTACAAAATAACTCTTTGTTTTCATAATCCTTTTTTTTGAAATTTATTAATCAGTTTATTCAGATAATTAAACAGCAATCACTGAATATTATTGTTTTTCACTTTAAACTGTAACAATTCAACTATCAAAAAGATTCAACTGAAAATAGCATTTTTTAAGTATACAGGTAGATTTCAGGGTAAAAACTAAGTGTGGAGTTAAATACTTAAGGTTTACTTTGTAGGATTGTGTTTTCTTATCATATATTGACCGAAGTAAAAAAATATCTTTTAAACAATATTATCATCTTCCTCATTTTCGAGATGGCTGATTTCCTCCGGTTCGGCATGAATATACACTTCGCTTCGAACTACCCTATTTTTAATTTCAGATTCTATGTGATCACATACTTCATGCACTTCCCGTAGGCTGAGATCAGGATTGAAATGGACATTGAACTTGATAAATGTATCGGCACCTGCTGTTCTGGCTTTCAACCCATGATATTTCAAAACTTCGGGAAAATTCTTTAATATTTCATGAACAACTTTTGTGGTATTGACCGGTGATTTATCCAACAGTACATCGATCGCTTTTCTACCAAGCTGATAGGAAACAAATAGAACTATTACTGCCACAAACAGAGCAGCAATTGAATCGGCCTGATGCCATCCCAGTAACTGATAGCATATCAATCCGAAAAGAACGACTGTAGAACTCCAGATATCGGTAGAGAAATGAAGTGCATCAGCTTCGAGAGCCTGACTGTTATGCTTTCGGGCAACACGGTATAATGCACGGGAACGTGTATAATCAATAATGATGGAACAGATTACAACAACATAACTCCATACGGTTACTTCAATATTGGTTTGACCTGACAATAAGCGGTGAACTGCTTCATAAATAATCCACACACAGGTAACAAGTAAAAGTATGGTTTCGATGAGTGCTGACAGATTTTCGACTTTTCCATGTCCGTAGTTGTGTTCACGATCGGCTGGTTTGTCGGATACACGAACGGAAAAATAGGTAATTATAGCAGCTACCATATCCAGACCCGAATGCAATGCTTCGGAAAGTATCCCCAAACTGCCGGTTAAAATTCCAATTATAAGTTTAAACGCTGTAATAAACACGGCTGCTACAACCGACCAAAAAGCAACTTTCTTTTTTTCCTGAATCATAATAACATTTAATGATGTTTGTTGATTTGTAAACAGACAACTTGTATTTCAATAATTTTTGTCAAAAATACTCAAAGTATTTATATTGACATCGGGTAAAGACATCTATTTATTTCGGTTTTTATAATTTAGAATGGTTGAAATTTGAAAGAAAGAAGAAAAATTGAATTAGAATACAAGCCAAACACAAGTTATATAGAAATCAGCAACACTGAATATCAGGTTGGTAACTAAAACAGTACAATAACAACTTAAATTTTGAAATCAGACATCCGGATCCTGAGACTATTCTGTTTTGATTCAATGAAAGATTTTGAATAATATTAATAATAAATAAACTGACAGAATAGTTTACACATACCAATATGAATAAAAAGTTCAAAAGATTAGATAAAAACGTGGCGTTTAGTTTATTTAAAATCAGCACAATACATAATACATTTAAATTATCACACAGAATGATGGAAGATTAATAATTTAATTGTTCAACTTCATTGTATCATTTATTCTGTAAATTAGAATAATATAAGGTTACACTTTTGTACCTCACAATCTTTTTGTACCTTTGCGCCCTATATTTTTTAATCAACATAATGTCTAACCTACTATTTATTAGTAAAAAAACAATTTTCAGAAATGGAAGAAAACAAAAACATCACGGAAGAAGTGATTCCAACCGTGGAACAAACATTGACAGAAGTAACTCCTGCGGTTGAAGAAACTGTTGTGGAAGAAACTCCTGTTGCAAATGAAGCAGTAATCGAAGAAACTCCGGTGGTTGAAGAAGCACCTGAAGTAATCGAATCTGTTATCGAAGAAACACCTGCAGCAGTTGAACCTGTTGTTGAAGAAGTTGCTGCAGTGGAAGAAGTCGTTACCGATGAAGCTCCTGCTACAGAAGAAACCGTTATCGAAGAAGCTCCAGCTGCTAAAGTAAGAGTCCCTGTTGTACCTCCGGTACCATCAGGTGATTTTGACTGGGATGCTTACGAAAACGGCATTACCATTTCGGCACAATCAAAAGCTGATTTGGAAAAAATTTACGATGGCACCCTAAATGCTATTAAGGACAAAGAAGTTGTAGAAGGAACTGTCATTTTGATTAACAAACGTGAGGTAGTAGTGAATGTAGGCTACAAATCCGACGGTGTTGTACCAATGAGTGAATTCCGCTACAATCCTGATTTGGCAGTTGGCGACAAAGTAGAAGTTTATATCGAAAGCCAGGAAGACAAAAAAGGTCAATTGATTCTTTCTCACAAACAAGCCCGTGCAACCCGCTCATGGGATCGCGTAAATGCAGCCCTTGAAACACAGGAAATTGTTAAAGGTTTTGTAAAATGCCGTACCAAAGGTGGTATGATCGTGGATGTATTCGGAATCGAAGCATTCCTTCCGGGATCACAAATCGATGTGAAACCAATCCGCGATTACGATGTATTTGTTAACAAAACTATGGAATTCAAGGTTATCAAAATTAACCACGAATTTAAAAACGTTGTTGTTTCTCACAAAGCTCTTATTGAAGCTGAATTGGAACTTCAAAAGAAAGAGATTATCGGTAAACTTCAAAAAGGTCAGGTTCTCGAAGGTACAGTTAAAAACATCACTTCATATGGTGTGTTTATCGACCTTGGTGGCGTAGACGGTTTGATTCATATCACCGACCTGTCATGGGGACGTGTTTCTCACCCTGAAGAAATCGTTTCGTTGGATCAAAAACTCAACGTGGTTATCCTTGATTTCGATGACGAGAAAAAACGTATTGCTCTCGGCTTGAAACAACTTTCTGCACATCCTTGGGATGCTTTGGACACCACCCTTAAAGTTGGTGACAAAGTAAAAGGAAAAGTAGTGGTTATGGCCGATTATGGTGCATTTGTTGAAATCGCTGCCGGTGTTGAAGGTTTGATTCACGTTTCAGAAATGAGCTGGTCACAACATCTACGTTCTGCTCAGGACTTCCTGAAAGTCGGTGACGAAGTTGAAACAGTGATTCTGACTCTTGATCGTGAAGAACGCAAAATGTCATTAGGTATCAAACAACTCAAATCCGATCCTTGGGAAAATGTGGAAGAACGTTATGCCGTTGGAAGCAAACACACAGCTAAAGTACGTAACTTTACAAACTTTGGTGTATTTGTTGAAATCGAAGAAGGCGTTGATGGTTTGATTCACATTTCCGATCTGTCATGGACTAAGAAAGTGAAACATCCTTCTGAATTTACTCAAATTGGTGCTGAAATTGATGTACAGGTTCTTGAAATTGACAAAGCAAATCGTCGTTTAAGTCTTGGACACAAACAACTCGAAGAAAATCCTTGGGATGTATTGGAAACAATGTTTACAGTAGACAGTATCCACGAAGGAACTATTGTTGAAATGCTCGATAAAGGTTCTGTCATTTCATTGCCTTACGGTGTGGAAGGATTTGCAACTCCAAAACATTTGGTAAAAGAAGACGGATCACAGGCACATGTTGATGAAAAATTAGCTTTCAAAGTAATTGAATTCAACAAAGATGCGAAACGAATCATTCTTTCTCACAGTCGTATTCATGAAGATGTTAAACGTGCTGAAAAGGGTGAATCAACTGCAACAGTAACAACTGCAGATGCACCTGCCAAGAAAGTCGCTCCAAAACGCGTAAAGAAAGAAGAAGCTGCTGTATCAACTACTCCTTCGGCTGAAAAAACAACTTTGGGTGATATTCAATCTTTATCCGATTTGAAAGACAAAATGGATCTTGCTGCTGAAAAAGCTGCTAAAAAAGAAAAGAAAACAAAAGCTGTTGAAGCAGTTGTTGAAACACCGGCTATTGCAGCTGCTGTTGAAAAGACTGCTATTGAAGCTCCGGCTGAAGTTCCTGCTATCGAAGCACCGGCTGAAGTTCCAGCTATTGAAGCACCTGCTGAAGTACCGGTTATCGAAAAGCCTGCTGAAACACCAGCTGAACAAGCTGCTGAAGAAGCTACCGAAGAAGCTGCTAAAGCATAATTCGATTCTTTATAATACTTATAAAATGGCTGTTCGAATTACTCGGACAGCCATTTTTTATTTCGAACATTGAGAAACTGGACTTTTTAATTCCGTACATTATCATACAAGCAACATAGAAATCCATACATTTACTGAAATACAGGATGTCAATTCAAAGCTTTTGAAGTGATCTAATAACATTAAATAAAGAAATGATAAAACATGCGTGCCGAGTTCATTAACTCCTTCATGCGATCTTAAAAGCACATTAACCTCGATTATTCCGGAATGGATTTATTCAAAATAAATTATCTGAATATAGTATCGTTCCTGAAGCCAGTTTGCCTATTTATCATTTTATTGTACGGGAATTTTTCCATTCTGTTATAAATTTATCGAAATTTATTCAAGTAAAATTTCTCAACTCCACTCTCCTTTTTACTGCGACATCTATCAAAAGAAATATTTAGCTATTAATATCAAGTTGCGATTGGTTGA
>Ga0302215_10002580_pt1 | contig 12436 bp, 14 predicted proteins | sample II_Fen_N3_1_FD_194580 | JGI IMG/M metagenome (GOLD analysis project Ga0302215, IMG submission 194580) | Peat permafrost microbial communities from Stordalen Mire near Abisko, Sweden - II_Fen_N3_1 | ecosystem: Environmental > Terrestrial > Soil > Wetlands > Permafrost | place: Sweden: Abisko... | reverse complement strand
GCCAAAACGGCAGTTGCGTAATCTCCAACGCCCATTCTTTCATATAATTGGTGTTGACATTTCGCTTGGGTCTTTTGCCTGTAAACAGTGCAATGAACCACAATTTATCATCATCAGGCGCACGCTCCAGATAATCGTTGATTGCATCGATTTTAGCATTTGTTTTATTGGTGCTTTCCAAAGCGTTGATGAGTTCTGCGAAATTTTTCATTTCTAATTATATCTTTTATTGGACATTTTTCAGATCCAGTCGGTGTATTTTCTTTTTTATGGCAGCTTCTCCGCCTTCCACTCCCTCCCGATTTTACATCGGGATCAGTTCAAGTCGGGCTGCGAGCAATTCAACGTTTTTAGATATTAACAGGTCGCTCCTACGGAGCTTTGATTCAATGACGAATCATTCTGCTATTAACAGGTCGCTCCTACGGAGCTTTTCAGGCATCTGATTTTTCAAAAAATATTAAAGATCAATTCAGATCGGATTGTTCTTTATTTTTATTATCTGTTACAACTTCCTTTTCAACCACTTCGTCATCGTCGTCACCATACAAGGTTTCCACAACATCAGATTTAATCCCGATTTCATTTAAATATTTCGAAAAAACTTCAGTTTGTCCGTGTGTGACGTGAACGATTTCTGCTTCGGTAGCTTTGATGGCTTGTAACAATCCCTTCCAGTCGGCGTGGTCGCTCATCGGAAATCCGGCATCCATACTTCGCCATCTTCTGGCACCTCGAACCTGCATCCAGCCGGAACAAATTGCTGTTGCAGCATCCGGAATTTTCTTAATCACATTACTGTCCAACAAAGCAGGTGGAACGATCACAATGTCGCCTGCAACGTGTTTTATACTTTCCCGGAAATCAGGAACTTCATAATCCGGAAGTACAATTCCGACTTCTTCAAAAGCTTTATTGAGTTTCCCAATGGAGTAATGGACGTGGATTTTTCCCATTCCTTCTACGGCTTTCATAATGCGCTGCGCTTTGCCCAAAGAATAACCGATGAAAACAGAGGTCTTCTGATTTTCCTGATTCCTCAAAACCCAGTTTTGAAGTCTTTTATTCAGATCCGGAACCTCCAGCCAATTGTAAATAGGAAGTCCAAATGTGCTTTCTGTGACAAATTCATTACACTTCACCACCTCAAAAGGCGTACTAAGACCATCATCCTGAACTTTATAATCACCCGAAATCACACTTACATAACCTTTATATTGCAGACGGATTTGAGCGGAACCAATAATATGACCCGCCGGATGCATAGAAAGTTTCACCCCATTGATGTCCAGAACTTCGCCATAATGCAAAGTCTGACATTCTATATCCGGAGAAATTCTCTGGTGTAAAATTGGTTTGGTGAAGTGATGGCAAAGGTACTTTTTCATTCCCCAACGGGCGTGATCAGCGTGTCCGTGCGTGATGACCGCAAAATCGACAGGTCGCCAAGGATCAATATAAAATTTACCCTGCGGACAATAGATACCTCTGTTTGTGAATGTAATTAGTTTCAAAAGTGTGATGATTAGTGTGTTTTCTGAATATTCAAAAACCTAACCAATTTACTTCTTTTTCAGGCTTTTCTGCAAATCGCTCCAGGCACCGCCATTATAAACATATTTAAAGCCTCTTTCTTTTAAAATCTGCTCAACTTTTATGCTTCTCAAACCGTGTGAACATACGGTAATATAGGTTTTATTGGGATCAAGTTCGATATATCTTTCACGGATTGTTCCCAGAGAAATATTTTGTGAACCGGCAATATGTCCGGTATCGAATTCCTTTTCTGTACGTACATCCAGGATGACGGCACCATTTTTAATTAATTTATCAAGACCTTCGTCCAATGTCTGATATTTATAAACACGAAAGCTTATGTATATCAAAAGGATGATTCCTACAAAAATAAACAGATTTTTCATAATTTACTGAGGATTTTTCTGTCAATATAAAATGTTCCGAAAGGAATGATACAAGCCAAAAGTACTTTCCAGGTGGTTTCTTTGAATTTCCAGTTTTGTTCGACCCCAACACTTAAAGTATTGAATAAAAATAATAGGAATAACGAACCGTGAATCGGTCCCATCATTTTTACTAATGACGGATTATCAAATACATATTTCAATGGTACTGCGATGATTACTAGAGTTAGTAGGGAAATTCCTTCAAGAATAGCAATGATTCTTAAACGTCCGATTTTTGTTTTAAATAGATCAATCATATTATCTGAAATAAGGTCTGTTAGCAAAGGGTGAAAAAGGCCAAGGAATGGCAATGAAAATAAGAATTAATGCAATGATAAAGTAAATCAGCATTGTTTTGAATTTCTCTTCATCAGTTGATTTTCTTTTCGAAACAGAGGAACCGATCGTGATTAAAATAATGGAGAACAACATAAGGAAAATATGGATCACCCCGAAAAACAACAGATCAAAATTCTGCTTTGCTGCTTCAAAATTTTTCCAAAAATATTTGATAATGGGGCTTTGAGAATACAATGTAATTCCCAAAAACAATTGAATATGAGCAATGGTAGCTGTCCAATGTCTCACGGAATTGTCTGTTTTCGAAAATTCTTTATTTGAAAAATAGCCTCTGTAAGCTCTGAAAATCGAGTAAAATAAACTCAATAATACCAACCAACGAATCGTGGAATGAAGAAATGTAAGTGTCTGATACATTGTTTAAAAAATTTCAATGCAGCAAAGATAAAACAAAAACATACTAATTAGTATTTTTTTAAATAAAAAATTATTTTAAGGTTTCAAAATAATCCTTAAGTCCTTTTAAATAAACAAGATAAACAGATTTTGAATTTTCAAGTTTCCCCAAATTTCGAATGCCCCAATATCCAGCTATTACAAAAACTGCCACTTCTTTGGCGTTCACATCCGCTTTGATGGTTTTTCGCTCCTTTCCAGTTCCGATAGCATCCATCATTGCATTTTCCCAATCCAGAGAAAGCGAATTCAATGCTTTGGTGAAATCAATATTCCAAGGCGCCATTTCCTGAGTGAAATTGGAAGCCGGACAACCGTATTCCACCTTCAGATCTTCACTTTCCATCAATAAATAATGGAGTAAATTATAAATAATGTCCAACGGATTTCCCTCATTTCTAAAGGGTTCAATGAAACTATTTTTAAAATTAGGAATCATCAGTTCATTTAGAATCGCCAAACCCATCTCATCTTTAGTTTTAAAATGATAGTAGAAAGCACCTTTTGTCACTTGAGTCGTGGCAATAATTTCGTCTACACTGGTGGTCTGATAACCTTTTTGGTAAATCAAATCAAATGCTTTCTGAAGAATATTTAAGCGCGTTTCCTGAGATTTTTTCATAAAAATACCAATTGGTTTGTTTTGCAAAGGAACAAAATTTATTTTCAAAAAAAAGAGTTGCTTAAAAACAACTCTTTCTTCTAAACATTTAAGGAATCAATTTTTCTTCTTTTAATTTTTTAAATAAATCAAGAAAAGATTCTTCTGTACTTTGAAATTCACTAAAACCAGCTTTTCGGCTGTTTGCCATGTCGGTCATTACTTCAAGAGGTCTTCCCAAATCTAAATCTGTATGCCATGGAGAAGTCAGTCTTTGAATGTGTTCTTCTTTCAAATTATATTTCTTTACGATTTTACTCCAGATTTCCTGATCGTTTTGCATTTCTTTTTCCAGAGGTTTAATTTCATTTTCAAAACCTACAGCTTCCAGACCAAAATAATCTGCTAATCTGTACCAGAGCCATTTCCATCGGAAAATATCTCCATTTGTTATGTTAAAAGCTGTGTTTTTTGCAGATTCATTTGTTGATGCCCAAACCAATTGTTTAGCCAAAATTCGTGCATCTGTCACGTCAGAAATTCCGTTCCATTGTGCCGAATATCCCGGCCAGATAAATTTTCGTCCACTTTCTTTACAGATGCTTGCATAAACTGCCAATGTAGTTCCCATATTCATCGCATTACCGACTGCATAACCAATCACTGTGTGTGGTCTGTGAATGCTCCACGTAAAACCGTCTCTCTCAGAAGCTGAATAAACTTCATCTTCCTGAGCATAATAAAAATTGGGTAGCGGAAGTCTTGGTTGCTCTTCTCTCAAAGGAGTTTCCGGTAGTTTTCCTTCTTTTGCATACGCTTCAAATGGTCCGAGATAATGTTTAAGCCCTGTAACCAAAGCAACATGTTGAACCGATTTTTTAGGAGATAATACATTCAATAGATTTCTTACCAACTCACTGTTTACCCGAATATTTTCTTCCTCGGTATCATTTCTCATCCATGTTGTAAAAAAAACATGAGTAGGAGCGATGTCTTTTAGTGAAGTTTTCAAACTTTCTTTATCCAAAAGATCAGCTTTTACTGAAATCAATCCGCTGATATTGCTATTTGTATTTCTAGATAATCCGTAAGTCGTCCATCCTTGAGAAATAAGTTCATTTGCCAGATTGCTTCCCGTAATTCCGGTGGCACCAACGACTAATGCTATTTTATTGTTTTCCATTTTATAAAATTTCTTTTACAAATCTAGGGTAGTTACAATTTAAAGCACTTGATCTAGGTCATGAGTTTTAGTTGATGGTTTATAGTTTTTAATTTATAGTTTTTAATTTATAGTTTTTAGTTTTTAGTTTTTAGTTTTTAGTTTTTAGTTTTTAGTTGAAGGTAAATGTTTTACATTTAGATTTAGCCTTTTAATAATAATTTTTTACGAATTCTACTCACCGTTTCAGGAGCTAAACCCAAAAATGAAGCAATCAGATTATGTGGAATTCTTTTGATCATTTCAGGATTTTTTTTAGTCAGTTCAAGATATTTTTCTTCTGCTGTATAACTGTTTGAAGCAATCAAACGATAATCTTTCGTAACCAAACTGTTCTGATACAAAATCCTGAAATATCGATCCATAACCGGAATTGTAAGCATCAGTTTTTCGTAATCTTCAAGTGTTATCATTAGCAATTCGGTTTCTTCTATCGCATCAATATTTAAAACTGCTTTTTCGTGATTGATAAAGCTATTGAAATCTGAGATCCACCAACCTTCAAAGGCAAATAGATTGATGTGCTCGCTACCTTTATCGTCTACAAAATAAGATTTGAGTAAACCTTTACTCACAAATGAGAGATGGGTGCAGATTTCCCCTTCCCGCAACAAGTATTTCTTTTTTTGAAGTTTTTTAACGGTAAAAAATGACTGTAGATCATCTTTATGATCATCAGTTAATTCAACTTTATTCTGAATATGCGAAATGAGAATATCAAACATGACATAAATTTACTATAAAATTAAACTTCGTGATTTACTTATCAATATTATGAATCAATTCCTACAAAATTTATTTATGTTAAACAATTGGTTGATTTTCCTCAGGACTGTGCTTTAAGTAAAACCACAGAAGCGCAAATAGATATAAAGAATGGAGTAGTTGTGCTTCAATAGCAGTCCAGTTTTCGACCGAGCTGCTTCCCAAAATCAAAATACTCATTAATGCGATTGCAGCATAGATTGTCAATTTAGATTTAAAACCTATTAACAGAGAAATTCCTACAATTGCTTCCAGAAATGGCAAACAATATCCGAAAGGTGTTATCAAAGCTTCGGGAATCGCAGATTTTTCCATCGATTTTACCATTCCTTCTGCGAAGATCTGCAGCTTAGGAATTCGTACTAATCCGTGACCTGTTAACGAAATGGCGATCGGAAGTCTTAAGAAGAAAAATAGGGTTTTAAAGTCTTTCATAGTTTTTATTTAGGTTAGAAGTTAGAAGCTCGAAGTTGGAAGTTGGAAGTTTCATTTCGTTTTAAAAATTAACCGATTGTCCGTAATTTATAATAATTGAAAATACTTTGTATTTCTTTATTAAGTTAACGCATTTGTATAACTTAAAAGCGGTCAAAATTTATAATTCTTGTTTGACTTTGCGTTAAATCAAGGATTATGACAAATTACGGATATACATAAAAATTAAGTTTCTTTTCGAAATGTTGATTTTAGTCTATTATTTTTTGAGATAATTGATAATTCCAATGACATCATCTTTACCGAAACCTTCGTTTTGAGCAGATTGGTAAGTTTCAATTAATGTTTGAGCCAAAGGAAAATTTGCACCCGCATTTTTCGCCAATAAAATATCTTTTAACATTAAATCCAAAGAAAATGCCGGTTGATAATTATCTTGAACCAGCAAAGGTGTTTTCACTTTTGTAGCACCACTTCCGCTTGCACTTTCATTGATAATTTCGAGCATATCTTTTCTCTCAATTCCCAACTTGTCTGAAAATAAAATTGTCTCTGCTAAACCTTGATACAATGCCGATATAAAATAATTAACCGATAATTTTGCAGCCAAACCTTTCCCATTTTTACCCAAATGTTTGATTTGCTTTCCTAGTTTTTCTAAATATGGAGTAGCTCTTTCAACATCTTTTTTTTCTCCGCCGACCATGATAATTAAAGTTCCATCAGCAGCAGGTTTCGTACTTCCCGCAACGGGTGCATCGATGAAAGATGCTTCTTTTATTTTTAAAGCATTACCAATTTCATTCGAGACTTCGGGAGAAACTGTACTCATGTCGACAAATAATTTTCCGGTGACGTTGAGTTTTAGAACTTCTTCAAAAACGGATTTCAATGCTTCATCATTGGTCAGCATTGTGAAGATGACATTACTGTTTTGAACTAATTCTGTAATACTTTTAGAGACTGTTGATCTCTCTTTAAAATCATCAGCTTTTTCTATGGTTCTGTTGAAAACGGACAACGAAAATCCTGCTTTCTCAAGATTTTTCGCCATCGGATGTCCCATATTTCCTAAACCAATGAAACCTAATTTTTCTGAATTCATTTTTAATTCTTTTTAGTTAATAAGTCTTTAATTTTTTCACAAATCTGAAATCTCAGGATGCAATTTCAGTTGATGTATTATTTCTTTTTTTAAATTTTAAGCTTTTGGTAAAGGAGCGTTGGCTTCTATTAATTTTTCTTTTTTCAATTCTGCCCAGAAGTCTGTAGGAATTTTGGTAAGGAAGGATTCTGCATTTTCCTGAGCTTGTTTTACGGTATGTGCTCCCGGAATTACTCCTGAAACTACATCCGGAGCAGCAGCAAACTGAAGTGCCGCCGTTCTGAGATCTACTTTATGATTATTTGCCACTCTTTGTAACGCAACTAATTTATCTTTTACTCCCGCAGGAAAATCTCCGTTGTATAAATATCTGTCTTTGCCGGAAAGAAAACCAGCACAAAGCGGCGCACCAACGACGATAGAAATATCTTTTTCGGCAGCTTTCGGGAAAACTTTATTCAGGTCATCGGTATGATGAATCAAAGAATATTGACATGCAGAAAGGAAAATATCCGGATCAGAAACTTCGATGGCTTTTAAAATCGGCTCGATAGTATTTACACCAAATCCCCAACCTTTAATTAAACCTTCTTCACGCATTTTGATAAGTTCGGGCATCGCACCTTTGGCAGCAATATCAAAATATTTTACCCAATCGCCCTTCATATCTTTATTATCCGGAGACAAATCATGAATGAAAACGATATCTAATGAGGCAACGCCCAATCTCTGCAAACTGTCTTCTACACTTTTTCTTGCTCCCGCCGCTGAGTAATCATACTCGTAAGAGAAATTCAATTTTCCTTTCCATAAACCATCTAATTTGAAATCATCATGAGGTTTTAAGATTCTCCCCATTTTTGTAGAAAGTGTGAATTCGTCACGTTTTTTATCTTTGAGAAACAATCCCATTCTGTGCTCGCTAAGTCCCAATCCGTACCAAGGCGAAGTATCGAAATAACGAACGCCTGCATTCCACGCTGCTTCTATTGATTGTAAACACTCGATATCTGGATTTACATTAAACCCGTTTCCGATAGCAACCCCTCCAAAACCTGATTTATGTTTTGGTCTGAATCTTTTTCCAAGTCTTGTATTTTCAAATTGTTCCATATTATTTTCTTTAAATAAATTTGATGCAAAAGAAGGAACTGCAGAAGTGGCCATTAATCCTGCTGCTGCAAGTCCGCTGTTTTTAATGAAAGTTCTTCTTTCCATTTTTAAGATTTTGTTTTTGTGGTTGGTATTTTTATTTCTATTTAAATGTAAGGCAAACAAGGTTTCTAACACTCACATTATTTTTAGGATACAAAAAGCAGCTTCGCTTATATAAGTAATACAAGTAAATTGTATTTCATTGTTAAGTGGAACGCCTTTGTTTAACTTAAATCTGCAGACAGATCAACATTTTCTTTGTCTGACCTTGCGTTTTATAAATCCTTTTTGAAACTTGAGAAGTGATTCTTCATTAATTAAAGGAAAATGATATTTCCAGTATAAAACGCTTTATATTAAGTAAAACAAAAAACAATTTTAATGCAAAACAGCTCTTTTAGTTTAATCAGAAAACTGTTATAAAGCATTTCTTTTCCCCAACCCTAAAGGGTGGAAAATGCCCTAAAATGCATTGACTAAATCATCAATTGTTTTTAATTCTTCATTACTAAGATTGATATTGATCGCCTCTGCATTTTGTACAGCCTGTTCAGCATTTCTCGCTCCTGCCAAAGCAATCGTGATTCCTGGTCTTTCGATTGTCCATCTTAAAACAAGTTGTCCCAAAGAAGCATTGTGTTGTTCTGCTATTGGTTTTATTTTATCTAAAAGCTGATTGGTCTTTTCAACAAAATTGGGTTGAAAGTGGGCATGACCGGCTCTGTGATCACCATCTTTGAATTTATAGTCTGATGTAATTTTCCCCGTCAAAAGACCTCTTTCTAAAGGGCTGTATGCTAAAATAGATTTGTTGTTTTCAATACAGTAAGGAACAGTTTCCTTTTCGATTCCACAATTCACCATACTGAACGGAATTTGGTTTGAAACTAATTGTAAAGTTTTCTCAGCTTCTTCCATTTGTGCAGCATTATAATTACAAACGCCTGCAAAACGAACTTTTCCCTGCTCAATTAATTTTGAAACTGCTTCAAAAGTTTCGTCAATCGGTGTGGTAGAATCTGGCCAGTGAATCTGATAAAGGTCGATGTAATCGGTACCCAATCTTTTTAAACTTTGTTCGCATTCATAAATGATGCTTTCTTTCCCAGCATATTTATAAATGTCGATCGCTTCACCATCATTTTTATAACTGTTGAATCCAAAATCTCCTTTAGCTAAATCCCAACGCATCCCGAATTTGGTTAAGATCTGAACTTTATCTCTTGAGAATCCTTTGATCGCTTCGCCCACGATTTCTTCACTTACACCTTGTCCGTAAATGGGAGCAGTGTCTATCGAAGTTACTCCGACTTCATAAGATGCTTTGATGGCTTCGATTGCCTCGTTTCGATCGGTGCTTCCCCACATCCAACCTCCTGCAGCCCATGCTCCGAAAGTGATTGCTGAAACTTCTAAATCGCTGTGTCCTAATTTTCTGTATTCCATATATTTTTTATTATTTAAAATGATTGAGTGTCATCATAAATCTATGTTTCTATTTTGATAAGAATTTTAATATTTTATTGTAATCATTTGTCTTTCTAAAAGTTGAGTGTTGATCTTTTCTACAGTGGGTCTTCATTTTCAATGTCAGAATTTTCTTATATTATTTTTTTTAGGGAACAGGAAATTTTAGTATTTATTGACATATCCTAAAAGCAAAGATCTTTTTCAATGACAAACACGTTTTAACATCAAAAAACCTACCACGTTGCATTTCTCTAGACTTAATCAAACTTATATTGAGAGGAATAAATATTGAATGGATGAATTTTAAAAATTTAAATAAAACGTTGTAGATTATGCAAATAACGCCAACTGACTTATAATTAAAATCTCTGTATTTCTTCGCTAAATGAAATGCCATTGTTTATCTTAAAAAAAAATTACTTTAAAAAACTTGTCTTTCCTGGCGATAAAAAAAACGCAGCGAAAGACAATAATTCAAAATGCACAACGGTTTTTAAATAAAATAATTTATAGGATTTAAACTGATCAATAAGGCATAAAAAAAAAGCAGTTCCGGAACGAAACTGCTTTCTCTAACTATTAAAATCAAATTAATACAATACGCCGAGACTTTCGGCAGAAAAATCTGAAATCTCTTCTGTTCTTCCTTCTTTTATTTTCTGTACCCATTGATAATCGGTCAATAAGGCACGACCAACTGCCACCAAATCAAAATCCTGACGCTCAAATCTGCGCAATAATTCTGAAAGATCTGTTTTTTGACTTCCTTCACCGGCAAATGCGCCCATGAAATCACCCGTCAAACCTACAGAACCTACCGTGATGGTTGGCTGACCTGTAATTTTCTTTGCCCAACCTGCAAAATTTAAATCAGAACCTTCAAATTCAGGTTCCCAAAAACGACGTTGTGAGCAGTGGAAAATATCTACTCCTGCTTCTTTCATAGGCAAAAGCCAATCTTCCATTTCTGAAGTTGTGGTCGCCAATCTGCTTGTATAATCCTGCTGCTTCCATTGCGAAAGACGGATAATTATAGTGAAATCTTCACCAACTGCCGCTCTGATTGCCTTGATAACATCAATGGCAAAACGGCTTCTTTCCTTAATATTTTTTCCTCCGTATTCATCAGTTCTTGTATTGGTAACTTCCCAGAAAAACTGATCGATCAGATAACCATGAGCTCCGTGAATTTCGAGACAGTCAAAACCAAGATCTTTAGCAGACTTTGCCGAGGCAGCAAACTGTGCTATCGTATCCTGAATATCTTCCAGAGACATTGTTGAGGCTTTTTCCATCTCCACAGTCGGATAATCCGGTGAACTTCTGGTGTCTCCAACGTGCCAGATCTGAGGCCCCATTTTACCGCCATTGTGATGAACTGCATCAATAACGTTTTTCCAGCCCTGCAATGCTTCTTTTCCGTAAAAATCTGGAATGTTTTGCATGTTTTTTGATGCAGGTCTGTTGATTACAGTTCCCTCAGATAAGATCAAACCTACATCAGAAGCAGCACGTCTTGCATAATAGTCTTCAATTTCCTTTGTAGGAACACCATTATCTGATTGTGCTCTTGTCATGGGTGCCATTACCAATCTGTTTTTGAGATTCAGATTTTTATAATTAAATGGAGTAAATAACTCGTTTATATTCATTTTTAAAATGTATTTAAATGTTTAAATTCTTAATTGTTACACAAAGTAACTAATAATAGTTTACTTTTGTATCATTGAGTTAAAAAAAACTGGTAACCTAATAGTAACTAATAACTAATTTAACCAAATCATGAGACAACAAAAAATCAAACAATGTAGCTGTGCGCTCGGAAAAGCCATGTCGACATTAGGAAGTAAGTGGAAACCTATCATTGTGCTCGTCATCAAAGACCGGGTATTAAGATTCGGTGAAATTGCAGCACGTATTTCTGTTATTTCCAGAAAAGTTCTTACCGATCAGTTGAGAGAGATGGAACAGGATAATCTCGTCATCCGTGAAGAATTCAAAGAACTTCCGCCAAGAGTAGAGTACAGGCTTACTGAAAAAGGTTTGGCATTATTACCGATTTTAAATTTACTGGAAGAATGGGAACGGGAATTTGAACTCACCGAGAAAAAATTGGATGTCATTGTTTAAAATAAAATATCGAAACTAATAAAAATAAAGAATGAAGATTATCGATCTCGAAAATTGGAACAGAAAAGAACATTTTGAATTTTTCTCAAAAATGAAAAGTCCATACTTCGGTTTCACAACAGAAGTTGAGTGTACAAAAGCTTATGATGCCGCAAAAGAAAAAGGAGTTTCATTTTTTGCTTATTATCTTCACAAATCGATGGTTGCAGTGAATTCTGTTGATGAATTGAAATTGAGAATGGTAGATGATCAAATCATTCTTTTTGATGAAGTACATGGTGGAAGCACGATTGGTAGAGCAGACGGAACATTTGGATTTTCTTTCTTTCACTATTCTGAAAACTTTGAAACCTTCAATGAAGGTTTGCAAAAGGAAATACAATCTGTACAAAATTCTACCGGTTTGGGAATCAGTAATGATGATTTGCCGATCAACCACATCAGACACACGACCATTCCGTGGAGATCTTTTTCTGCATTGCTTCATCCTACGAATTTTGATCCTAAAGAATGTATACCAAAAATTACTTTTGGGAAATTTAATATTAGTGATGGTAAAAAATATCTTCCCGTTTCTATAGAGGCCCATCACGGTTTAGCAGACGGATTGCATTTGGCAAAATATGTTGAAGAGTTTGAGAGACAGCTAAGTTTATAACTAAAAAAATCCTGATCAACTCAGGATTTTTTCTTACCAATTAGTCAGCCCATTTTCCAGGGCTTTTTTATAATTTTCTTCGTCAAAAGTATAAAGATCGGGAGATTTGTGAGCGCCTCCACGACGCTGTTCATCTAGTTTTCTCAGGATCCCCAGATTCTTAATTTTTCTGTAA
>Ga0302215_10002579_pt1 | contig 12443 bp, 9 predicted proteins | sample II_Fen_N3_1_FD_194580 | JGI IMG/M metagenome (GOLD analysis project Ga0302215, IMG submission 194580) | Peat permafrost microbial communities from Stordalen Mire near Abisko, Sweden - II_Fen_N3_1 | ecosystem: Environmental > Terrestrial > Soil > Wetlands > Permafrost | place: Sweden: Abisko... | reverse complement strand
AATTTTATATAGCCGGAGATTTAAAGAAGCTGTCAGAGCTCGATAAAGAAGATGATGATATGACTCCTGCTGAGAAAAAACAATTGTATGATAACCGGAATATTGCCTGGATGAAACAAATCCCAGTCCTGTTAAGCAAACAGTCCTGTTTCGTGGCGGTAGGCTGTATGCATTTGATAGATGAGACCGGATTAATCGCTCAATTAAAGAAAGCAGGATACACCGTTGAGGGTATTGAAAAAATGTAAGCAAAAGTGCAGTTGAAAAAAACTGATTAAAGATGAATTGATAGCAGTTTATTCTTCAATATTTGAAGAATAAACTGCTATATCTTTAAATAAAGTTAATTGTAAATCCAGTATAAACAGCTTAATCGTCTAATAGTAAAATTACTACATAAAATACAATTATTAAATATGTATAAAATGTAGTACTATGTATTGCATAGTACTATAAACTTTTCTATTTTTGCACTGTTATTCCTAAAAGTAGGAGTGAGAGGTGAGGAGTGAGAGGTGAGGATAGTGGGTAGTAGGTAGTAGGTAGTAGGTAGTAGGTAGTGGGTAGTAGGTAGTGGGTAGTAGGTAGTGGGTAGTTGTGAAAAAGCAAATGCAGAAACACGAAACGCGGAACTCAGAACACGGAACGCGGAACGCAGAACACGGAACACGGAACGCGGAACGCGGAACGCAGAACACGGAACACGGAACGCAGAACGCAGAACGCAGAACGCAGAACACTGAACACGAAACACAGAAAGCATAACACAGAATATAAAAACACAACATAAGAATGATTACACTTCAAAACATCAACAAAACGTACGACATGGGACAGGCGTCCCTGCATGTTCTTAAAGGGATAGATTTACATATTTCCCAAGGAGAGTATGTTTCCATCATGGGGGCATCGGGATCGGGCAAATCTACTTTACTGAATATATTGGGTATTTTGGATAATTACGATACAGGTGATTATTATTTGAATAATACGTTGATAAAGAATTTATCCGAAAAACAGTCAGCTGTTTATCGCAATGAGATGATTGGATTCGTTTTTCAGTCGTTCAATCTGATTAACTTTAAAAACGCACTGGAAAATGTGGCTTTACCACTTTACTATAAAAATGTCAGTCGTAAAAAAAGAAATATCATTGCCATGGAATACCTGGACCAGATGGGATTGAAAGATTGGGCGCATCATTTACCCAGTGAAATGTCAGGGGGGCAGAAACAACGGGTAGCCATAGCGCGTGCCATTATTTCAAAACCACAAATATTACTGGCTGATGAACCAACCGGTGCATTGGATAGTGTTACAACCATTGAGATGATGAAAGTTTTGGGTGATTTAAATGCAAACGGACTAACCACCATCATTGTAACACACGAAAAATCGGTTGCTGATGAAACTAAATCGATCATTCATATTAAAGACGGATTAATTGAATCGGTTGAACGGAAATAACATACTAATAATCTTGCTCTCAATATTTAATTGACCCCTGAAATCTTTTTACATTTAATAAATATACACTAAAATGGGAATCTTCAGTCTGTTTTTAATTGTTCCTTTTCTGTTTATTTTTGTATTACTACTTCCGATCATCGCTATTATAGATATACTAAATAGTAAATTCGAAGGGAATGATAGTTTGTTAATGCTTTTAATTGTCATCTTTATACCTTTTGGTGCAATTCTGTATTTTTTTCTGAGTCCATCGCGTAAAATAAAAAGATAACAGGTAAGTTTTGTAAAGATTTTCAGGATATCCGGAACAACTAAAACCACAAAAGAAATGTTTTCATTAAATACAATACAAGAAATATTTGATAGCTTAAAGCACAATAAGTTACGTACTGTTCTGACGGGACTGTCCGTGTCATGGGGCATATTTATTTTAATAGTTCTGTTAGGAGCCGGTAATGGGTTGAAAAATGGTGTTACTTCAAACTTTAGTGAACGGGCGACAAACACAGTACAGATGTGGTCCGGGAATACATCGTTGACTTATAAGGGACTTAAAAGTGGTCGTTCTCTTAATTTTGGAAATCAACAGATTGACGATGTCGATAATCAGTTGGTTGAATCGAGTAATCAAACGGGTGTTATCACAAAGCAATTAAATATAACTAACAAAAATGAATTCGGAACGTATGATGTTAAAGGTGTAAATCCTTCTTACGATAAAGTGTTTAATTTAAAGTTTGAACCAAAAGAAGGACGATTTATTAATTTGCTGGATAATAATCAACGAAACAAAGTCATAGTAATTGACAAAAAGATAGAGGAAGTTCTTTTTAAAGGAACTACTTCACTCGGAAAATATGTAAAAGTTGGAGATTTAATGTTCCGCATTATTGGAATCAATTCAAAAAAAGCACGTTTTGACAATGGAACTGCTTATATTCCGTTTTCCACTGCCCAGTCGATATTCAATCCAAATATGAAATTCAATAACATTGCTATGACTGTTAACGGACTGACAACTGAAAAGATGAATGATGATTTCAATGAAAAGTTGAAAACTACCATGTCGAAGAGTTTAAATTATGACAAGAATGATCCGCAGGCAGTTTATTTTAGGAATTCACAAAAGGATTTCCTTCAAACCATGATGATATTCGATGGTATAACCATTTTTGTAGCTGTTATTGGAATATTCACATTAATCGCAGGGATAGTAGGAGTAAGTAACATCATGTTAGTGACGGTAAAAGAACGGACCCGTGAAATCGGAATCCGCAAGGCAATAGGTGCTCCGCCGGCCAGTATATTGGGTTCCATCATTACTGAATCTATTATTATTACTTCAATTTTCGGGTATATCGGGATGATGGCAGGAATCGGACTCACCGAACTTGTTAACTACATTATGTTGCAACAGGCTGCAGGAAATCCAAATGGTCCCACTGTTTTTAAAAATCCGACCGTTGAACTTTCCTATGTTTTAATATCAACCGGCATATTAATTATTGCCGGAGTCATTGCCGGATATATGCCCGCACGCAGGGCGGTAAAGATTAAACCCATAGAAGCTATGCGGGAAGAATAATGCCATTTACGATTTATACATTTACAATTTACGATTTATCGTATCCATTAACTAATCACAAATCACTGATCACTAATCACTAATTGAAAGAATATGTTTGATATAGATCGTTGGCAGGAAATATGGTTTACCATAACTCACAATAAATCACGAAGTGTTTTAACCGCTTTTGGAGTCTTTTGGGGCATGTTTATGCTGGTAGTAATGGTTGGTGCCGGAGTAGCCCTACAAAGAGGTATGAGTAAAAATATTGAAGGATTTGCGACTAATTCGATGTTTGTGTGGACCCAACAAACATCAATACCCTATAAAGGTTTTGTAAAAGGCCGTAACTGGAACATGAATAATGAAGATATTGGGTTGCTGATTAATAAAATACCTGAAATTCAATACCTGGCTCCTGTGTTATTTGGTGGTGGCAGTCCAAATAATGTAACAAGGAATGATAAAGCAGGGAGCTACGGAGTCAAAGGGAATTACCCATCCTACAACCAGATTGATGAAAGTAAAATGATATATGGCCGGTATATTAATGATATCGATATTTCAGAAAGACGAAAAGTTTGTGTGATTGGTGAACGGGTTTATCAGGTGTTGTTTCCAAAGGACGAGAATCCGATGGGGAAGAATATACAGGTAAATGGTATTTATTTTCAGGTAGTGGGAGTTACCCGTCATACATCGGATATCAATATTGGCGGAAATGCAGAAGAGACTGTGGTATTGCCATTCAGTACGATGCAGCAGGCCTTTAATCAGGGGAATATAGTTCATTTTATGGCGATTACGGCTAAGCCGGGTATAAAGGTAAAAGTCATCGAGGATAAGGTTCATACTGTATTAAGCGAAAAACACAGTATCTCCCCGGAGGATAAAAAAGCGATTGGCGGGTTTAATATGGAAGATATTTTTAATATCTTTTTATACCTGGGAATAGGAATTGCTTCATTAATATGGTTTGTCGGATTAGGAACTTTGTTTGCCGGAGCCATTGGAGTTAGTAATATCATGTTAGTAACTGTTCGTGAACGAACAAAAGAAATAGGAATTCGCAGGGCATTGGGTGCAACACCGCGAAATATCATTGCCCAGATTTTAAGTGAAAGCATAATTCTGACTTTAATTGCAGGAGTATCCGGCTTAATGTTTGGAGTCGGGATATTGTCAGTAGTAGGTTACGCCTTGGAAAAAGGTAATTCTTTTTTCAGAGACCCACAAATTAGTTTTGTAGTAGCACTGGGGTCGTTGTTTATTTTGCTGGTAATCGGCACACTTGCCGGATTTATACCAGCCAACAGGGCCATGAATATTAAACCGATCGAAGCAATCAGGGAAGAATAAATTAATTTACAATCCGTCAGTAGCCGGACAAGTTTAATTCATTTACAATTTACGATTTACAATAATTAGAATATAGTAAGTGGGCAATCAATGCTTGCTACGATATAAAATTTGTTGATTAAAAAATTATTTTTCTATTGATCTTTGAAGCGTTTTTGAGAAATCTTTTACCATTGTTGTTTTTAATTAAGTATTTGGTTTTATGCTTATTATAATTTTTATCGATTAAGTTTATAGTATTTGTTAATTTATATAAAATACGGAAAATCAAATATTAACTATCAGATTTTTATTTTTTGCGAGAAATGATCAAGTACATATCTTTAATTAAGGGATGGGGGGTAGAAAGATGAAATTAGCCAATTTAGATAAAAGGACAATTGTAAAATTGATATTTCTGATATTCATTTTTACCGTCATAGTGATAACCGGAATAAAAACGGCACCCTGGTTATTTGAACATGCAAAAAATCCTCAATACATTCGTGATTATTTAGCAGGTTATGGCAATTTTGGGTTTTTAGTTTACATTCTTATCCAGGCAATCCAGGTAATCATAGTGATTATTCCGGGAGATCTCGTAATGATCTGTGCAGGTTATGTCTACGGGATCCCACTTGGTTTTGTTCTGTCATATTTGGGATTGATGCTTGGATCGATGATAGTTTTCTATATTTCCCGATTTTTTGGGTATGAAATTGTATCGAAGTTTATTGCCAAAGAGAAAATAGAAAAATTAAGCGGTATTTTAAACTCTACAAGAGGAACAGTGGGTCTTTTTATTGTCTGTTGCATTCCGTTTATTCCAAAAGATATTATGATGTATGTTGCAGGGATTACCCCGGTAAAAGCATCCAGGTTATTTCTTGTTTATGGGTTATCCAGAATCCCGGCAACATTGATTTGGGTTTCGGTAGGTGCGAATGCATTTGAAAAAGATTGGTTAGATTTAGGAATTACCATAGCCATTATGTTGGTTTTGCTGGTCATCATATTTTTCTTGGGTAAAAATTATCACAATAGGGAAATCTCAAAAAAATAAAACAATACGAATACAAAAAAATAAACTTTTATAAATCAATCAATAACAACATCCGTTTTACCTGGCTACATTCAGTGACCTGTAAATCAAAACAAAAAGAGACATTATGAAGAAAATTTTAAAATTCACATTGCTTATTATTGGAGCAGTTCTTGTAATTTGGACATTTTGGTTTTTATGGCAAAAATCACGTCCTGTTGTAAAAAAATATGCGGTTGAAAATGTTGAAATTGGCAGCATTAATAAAAAATCCGTGGCAACAGGAAAGGTTGATCCAAGAAATGAGATATTAATTAAACCTCAAATGTCGGGTATTATTACCGCAGTATACAAACAAGCAGGTGATATTGTGAAAGCCGGTGACATCATTGCGAAAATTAAGGTTATACCGGATATGGTAAGCCTGAATGGGGCTGAATCTCGTGTCTCAAGAGCCCAGATTTCATTCGATCAAAGTAAAAAGAATTATGATCGTGATGGTAAATTGTTTACTGATAAAGTAATTTCAAAAGAGGAATATGAAAAAACGCAACTACAATTTTATAATGATAAAGAAGAATTACGCACTTCAAAAGATAATCTTAGCTTAACCCGTGATGGAATTAGCACCAACAGTGCTGCTATCAGTAATACATTGGTACGGTCTACGATTAATGGCACCATCCTGGATGTTCCGGTAAAAGTGGGTAACTCAGTAATTCAATCCAATAATTTTAATGACGGAACTACCATTGCTACTGTTGCCAATATGAGCGATATGCTATTTGTTGGGAAACTTGATGAAACAGAAGTCGGACGTATAAAAGTCGGTATGCCTATGGATATCACTATCGGAGCGTTGCAGGATCAAAAGCTGAAAGCAAAACTCGAATACATTTCACCAAAAGGGAAAGAAGAAAACGGAGCCATAACCTTTGAAATGAAAGCAGCAGTGAAAGTACCTAAAGAAATATTTGTCCGGGCCGGATACAGTGCAAATGCCGAAATCATATTTTCAAAAGCAGAGAGTATCATCACGATCCCTGAAAGTTGTATTGAATTTGGAGGTGATACTGCTTTTGTCTATGTATTAAAAACAAAAGTACCCCAGGCATTTACAAAGAAACAGATTAAGACCGGCTTATCAGATGGTGTAAAAATTGAAGTTAAAAGTGGCTTAACACTTAAAGATAAGATTCGTGGTGCCGAAATCCTGGAAAAGGTGGATAAGAAAGATGAAGCAAAGAAAGAAGAAAGACATAATTAATTATTCAAAATTGAAAAGAATCTGAATTGTGAAACTGAGATATTCAATCTTGTCAGACTATTTAATCTGACAAGTTGAAATTTTCTGAAGACAGTTTTATGTGATTAAAATTTCTATTCATACTAGTAAAAAGCATAATTTAATGAAAACAAAAATAATATTGATTTTGTGTGTCCTGTCTTCAACAATGTGGGTGAGTGCTCAGAAACCCTGGTCACTTCAACAATGCGTTGATACAGCATTGGCAAATAACCGGAATGTCAAACAGCAGACGTTGACCAAAAAGAACAAAGAAATTGAGTATGAACAGGCCCGCAACAACCTGTTGCCGAATTTAAATGCCCAGATAGGACAAAATTTTGGATTTGGAAGGGTAGTAGGGAATAATAATACCTTTACATCCGGATCTTCCCAAAGTACCAATTTTGGTGTCACCGGGGGTCTGACCCTGTATAATGGATTTAAACTGAGAAACAGCATACAGGCGAAAAAAGCAGAAATGAATGCCTCGGAAGCTGACTTGTTAAAAATAAAAAGTGATATAACCACCAGTGTAGCAGCCGGTTTTTTACAGATATTACTGAATAAAGAATTATTGCAAATTGCAACCGATCAGCTTGTGTTGACGAAAACTAAAATAGAACAACGTAAAGGGCTTGTGTCTGCCGGTAAAATGGCAGAGGGTGAGATGTATGATTTGTTGGCACAGGAGTCAAAAGAAGAACTAACGAAATTGCAGGCTCAGAACACCCTGAATTTATCATTGCTGGATTTAGCGCAGTTTCTCGAACTGGATCATTTTGAAGATCTGGATATCGTAGCCCCTGATAATTTGTCGGAAACAGATTTGAAGCTTTTGTCTGCCGACGAGGTTTTTCAAAGTGCCATAACCCACAGGCCGGAAATCAAAAGTGCCGAGTACCGGTTAAAAAGCAGTGAGTACAATGTGCTGATATCAAAAGCTGAATATTATCCTTCGCTTGGTTTATCAACGAGTATTGGAACAGGTTATTTTAATGATAACAGTATAAATCCGGGAACGAATCAGAAATACGAGTATGGTTCATTTGGGAAACAACTATCCGACAAGTTAAATGCCGGAATCAACCTGACTCTGTCAATTCCTATTTTTAATAGGTATGCCTTTCGAAACAATGTACGATCAGCCGAACTTGGAGTAAAAAGCAGTAAAATAAGTATGGATAATGCCAGGCTTGAATTAAAGAAAAGTATACAACAGGCATATTACAATGCTCTAGGAGCAAAAAGCCGTTGGGATGCAGCCCTGAAATCAGAAACAGCCAGCCGTGAAGCATACCGGTTTACCAATCAAAAATTTGAAGCCGGCAGAGCAACCCTGTATGAATTGTACCAGGCTAAGAGTAATCTGACGCAAGTGCTCTCTGAACAGTCACAAGCTAAATACGAGTATTTTTTCAGAATAAAGCTTCTGGAATTGCTGAAATAAAAAGAAAACAATTGGTTAGATACAATTAAAGCCGGATAAAAAAGAAAGTAAAAAAGGATTAAAATGACATCCTGAATATTATTATTCTGCTTATTCACTTTATATGCTCAATACCTCTTGCTATAACAATAAAACAATATAAAATGAATGCAGATAATATAAAATCGCAAATGCGAAAAGGTTACCTGGAATATTGCATTCTACTTATTCTTAGGAAAAAACCGGCCTATACTTCGGATATCATTTCCGAGCTAAAAGAGGCAAAATTAATAGTAGTGGAAGGTACTTTATATCCTTTGCTGACCAGATTAAAAAACGGAGAACTGTTGGACTACAAATGGGAGGAATCTACCCAGGGACCTCCGCGTAAATATTATGAAATGACCGAACAGGGTTCATTATTTCTGGACGATCTGGAAGTCTCCTGGAACGAGATTTATAATGTAGTAAAAAAAATTAAAGGGGAAATATAAAACCGAAATTAAAAGTGACATTATGAAAAAGACATTAACTGTAAACTTAAATAACATCGTCTTTCATATCGATGATGATGCGTACGAAATGCTTCAGACTTATCTGTCGGAAATAGCTGATCATTTTCAATCGGATGAAGAGCGGAAAGAAATCATGAACGACATAGAAGCCCGGATTGCAGAACTCTTTAATGAAAAACTGCAACGGAATAAAAATGTTGTCAACCTTACGGATGTAGAGGAAATTATTGAAATTATGGGTAAACCAAGTCAGTATACCGGTGATGATGAAGAATCAGACGTTCCACCAAAATCAGATAAAAAGCAGCCTAAATCCAGGCGGTTTTATCGTGATCCGGAGAATGCAATATTGGGTGGTATTGCCGGTGGATTAGCCGCCTATTTTAATATTGATGTTACCTGGATTAGAATTATACTGGTGATACTGGTCTTTTTAGGAATCGGGTTCATTATTCCGATTTATATTGTTGTATGGTTTGTCGCACCAGCCGCTTTGACTGCATCACAACGACTTGAAATGCAAGGGGAAGATGTCACAGTTGAAAACATCAAGACTGAAGTTAACAATGTAAAGAATTACATGGAAAGTGATAAATTCAGACAAACTGCCCAAAGTGCAGGTGAACGGACTTTAGACATTTTACGTTGGTTTTTCAAGGCAATATTTGGTTTTGTCGGAGCCATTCTTGGTATTGTTGGTATTGTTGTGATTGGCGCATTAATTTTGGCACTTTTCTTATTGCTTTTTGAACCTGCTGTGTTAAACGGATTCGCACCTGACTTAATTTCAAATTGGTCGGTAATTACTCCTGATAAAATGGTATTATTAATTATTTCGTTGATATTGCTGATAGGAAGTCCTATATTTCTATTGGTATACTGGGCAACACACATGGTTTCCGGGCGTCGCAACACATCGCATACTGCATCATGGGTAGTTCTTATTCTTTGGCTTGCCGGTTTGTTTATGTTTTACAGTGTTGGTGCTAACACCTTGTTTCATATTCGGAATCAAAATGGTCATCCCTTTTCAATAAACTGGAATGATGATGATAAACCATTTGGTAATGAAATCAGAAAACCCGGATCTTTCCATACTGTAGATATATCCGGAAATTTTGAATTAACGTTGAAAAAAGATACTGTTCAGGAAGTGAATGTGTCATCACCAAATGATTTTTTATCACGGGTCATTACAAAAGTTGAGAACGGCGTTTTATACATTTATTCGGATGGAATCATCTTAAACCGGACTTTAAAAGTTACTGTATCGTATGATTCTTTAAAAAGTATTGTTGCCAAAGGGGCCTGTAAAATTGAATCACAAAATCAGTTGGAAAGCCCTGAATTTTCAATTGATCTTCTTGGAGCCAGTGAAGCAAACCTGGATTTGAAAGTTATCGGTCATCTAACTGTGGATACAAAAGGTGCATCCAAAGTAGAACTGAAAGGTATATGCAATTCTTTCAATCTCTCAGGATTTGGTGCCAGTAAAATTGAAGCAAGTCAACTAATTGCGAAAAATGTATTGATACATTTAAGTGGAGCAACGAATGCAAATGTTTATGCTTCAGAAAGCTTAGATGCACAGGCATATGGAGCAAGTGAAATTAATTGTCAGGGTCATCCGAAAAGCGTAAAAAAATCGGATAATATAGGCTCAAGCATAAATATCGAATAATATTATCAAGTAGATTTTATTAGAATATAGTTTCAAATTAATGCACCCGCATGATCATAGATCGTGCGGGTGTATAGTTTACCATACATTCCTCTTTGGTTTTATCATTTTTAACGCGATATTTTTAAATCCATTTTTATCTTAATAATATGGTTAAATGAAATTAATATTATAGTCAAAATAATGTAAATAAACATAATAATTTCAATAGTGTCAATGTTTTAACATACTGTGAATGAATAAAATACATTTCAGTATGGTAATAATTACTACAAACAATTAACGTATAATCTCTTTATTTACAGAACGCATTATGTTTTAATCCTTCATTATTTGACTGTTACAATGTAATTAATGCAGTTCAATTGGAATCCTATAAAATTATCATGATTTTGTTCCTGAATTATAACCGAGGATTTAGTATCTGTTTAAACTCTGTAGTAAATACTACTACTTTTTTAAATTTATTAATTTTATAAAAATGATTATATTTGAATTGTAATTTAGTGACTAGGTTATAATTTAATTAAAATAATCAATAGCATTTGAAAATCGCACTATTTGTGTTAAATAATTTCTATTCTAATGATGATATAGAAAAATTATTATTAAGCCTTAAGAGGGCATTTATTAAGTGCAGGTATTTCATTTCATATTTTAATCCATTTTATAACGAAATTACTTTACAGTGTTTTTATTAATCCCAATGTTCGAAATGATGAATAGATTTTATTTATTTTATTCGTTGTTTTTATAATTAGGGGTGAGCATATGAAATAGTAATTTTTTATGAAATTTACCGGACTATTTTTTTTTCTATTGATTACCATTTCAATTCATGGTCAATCATTATGCCCGATAAATACATCTGATTTAAGAGTCTGTCCGAATACGAATTCACAATTAAATGCTTCCGGTGCTGATTATTATACATGGACACCCTCTGCCGGATTGTCAGATTCAACAATTGCCAGTCCAATAGTCAACGTTTCTTCTACAAAGACTTATTTTGTTACCGGTTATACCGAGAGTAGTATTAACCTGATAAAAAATGGCGATTTTACGAACGGGAATAAAGATTTCAATTCTGCTTATCATTATTCTTCAGATTTAGTTCCGGAAGGGAATTATTATATCGGATCAAACCCAAAATCATATCATACCGCATTTTCTACCTGTAATGATCATACATCAGGTTCAGGAAAGATGTTAATTGTAAATGGGATTCCTGTTTCTAATTCAATAGTCTGGGAGCAGACGATTACTATTAAACCAAATCAGGATTATGCTTTCTATGCCTATGTCACACCTGTATCACCATTAAATCCTCCGGTTCTGCAGTTTAGTATTAATGGAAATGTATTAGGTACACCATTTAACACGCCTGTAGGAACCTGTAACTGGAATAAATTCTATGCTATCTGGAATTCTGGATCTTCAACAACAGCGGTAATAAGTATTGTAAATCAAAATGTTATTGCAAATGGGAATGATTTTGCCCTTGATGATATCAAATATGTTGAATTGTGTAAAGTGACAAATAAAGTAATTGTTACCGTGGGGCAATTGACATCAACAACGAATGTTGCTGTTTGTTCCAATAATTTACCGTATACCTGGAACGGATCATCGTATCCTGTTGCCGGAACTTATTCAACCCATTTAACTACTCCAATTGGTTGTGATAGTACTGCTACGTTGGTTTTGAAAGTTAAGTTACCGACAGCTTCTAATTCCAATGTGGCTATATGTTCTGCCTTATTTCCTTACACCTGGAATGGAACTGATTATCCTGTAGCCGGAACCTTTACCAGGACCTTTACCAATGCGGCAGGGTGTGACAGCATTGCTACCCTCATTCTGACAGAAAAGTTACCGTCAACATCTACCACCAATGTGGCCATTTGCTCTGCCTTATTTCCTTATTCCTGGAATGGTACAAGCTATCCTGCTGCCGGAGCATACACCAGGACCTTTACCAATACGGCAGGTTGTGACAGCATAGCTACATTGATATTGACTGAAAAGTTACCAACTGCCTCTACCACCAAAGTGGCTATTTGTTCTGCCTTATTTCCTTATACCTGGAATGGAACTGCTTATCCTGCTGCCGGAA
>Ga0302215_10002578_pt1 | contig 12445 bp, 8 predicted proteins | sample II_Fen_N3_1_FD_194580 | JGI IMG/M metagenome (GOLD analysis project Ga0302215, IMG submission 194580) | Peat permafrost microbial communities from Stordalen Mire near Abisko, Sweden - II_Fen_N3_1 | ecosystem: Environmental > Terrestrial > Soil > Wetlands > Permafrost | place: Sweden: Abisko... | reverse complement strand
AGTCTTTAGTGACAAAGTTGTAGATGGTCAAACTTTCTTATCAGAATATTTGGGTTGGGCATGTTATGTATGGGTATTTCTATTTGATGCAAAGTTTTTGAAAGAAAACAATTTTTTATTTGATGAAAATATATATTTTGAAGATGTTGAGTGGTTGGTAAGGGTAATGATGGCAGCGAAACGGGTACAGTCTGTTGACAAGCAGGTATATTTTTATCTCCAAAGAAACGGATCAATAACTCAAAGTGTTCAATTAGAAAAGAAGAATAAAACTATTTCAGACAAACTCTATATTGTGGGAATGTTGAAATCACTTGCGAGTACAACGAAAAATAGAAAAGTTGTTTTATGGTGTGAGGGGATGATATCACTGACATTTATGGGAATTTTGTTTTTTGTTGAAAATGAATTACCCGAAAGAAAGAAAGAAATAATAGAATTACTAAATATTAAACGGTTTTTGCCACTAAAATCATTTCATTTTACGTTAAAGCAAAATCGTGACTTGTTTATTATAAATTTAAGTCCAAAATTATATTGTTATTTAAGACGTAAAAAGCGTTGACTCGCACATTAAGTAAATGGAACTATATAATGTACTATTTTAAAATATTAATAGAACGCAGATTTTCGCTAATTTAGCGGAAAATAACGGATTAATGAAAACCAATTTTTCACGCCTTTGGCAAGATGATTAAGATGTAAGTGTCTGAAAGTTATACTGTTGAAAGTGATAGGCAAATCCGTTTTCACATCCGTTTAATCAGCGAAAATCTGCGTTCCATTTCTTTGTTTTTAATAAAGAAATAAGACATTATTTGAATTCTATTACTTCTTTTATTTACAACAGAGATTTTTTTTAACTATAGTATTTAGATACTTTTTTTTGTTTGCTAAAAATTGGATTGTAAAAGTATGAAAATTATACAAATAGGTTCTTTCCCATTAGATGTTTTCTGCATAGAAGGTGGAATAGAGGCTTCCGTTTATGGTCTTGCAATTGAGCAAGCAAAGTCAAATCAGATTTTTGTTATAGACTTTCCAAGAAAAAACATAGAAAAAGATTATATTGAAGAAATAAATGGAATAAAAGTCTTCCGTTTTTCGTCTAAAGGTGGAAATAATTATACTGCACTATTTCGAATTAAAACAATCATAAATATAATTCGTGAATTGAATCCAGATATTTGTCATATTCATTCTACAAGTTTGTTTTCATTTTTTACATATTTGTTTTTGAGATTTTTTCATATTCCTGCAGTCGTTACTGTTCATGGCTTGGCGCATATTGAAAAGAGAAATTTATGGTTGAAAAACAAGAATCTGCGAAATTTGATTAAATACTTTGTTCAAAGTTTAACGGAGTTTTTTTTTCTTAGCAGCTGTTCTACAGTGATTGTTGATACTCAATACGTAGCTGATAGTATTAAATTATACAAGAAACAAGGAAAGATTTTAAGAATACCTAATTGTATAGTAATCCCACAGGGGGTTAATCCCGTTTTTTTTGAAACAGAGAATATTCCAATTCAACATAAGTTATTATCTGTAGGAGCAATTGGTAAACGTAAAGGACATTTGTACTTAATTGAAGTAATAGAAAAGGTTAGTGCTGAGTTTCCTGATTGTTCACTCGCCATTGTGGGTACTATGTCAGAAAAAATCTATTTTCAACTGATGCAAAAAAGAATCAAAGATAAAGGATTAGAGAATCAAATACAAATAATCCCCAATGCAAATTTTGAGCAAGTTTTAGAATTTTATAAGGGTGCGTCAATTTTTGTTTTACATAGCGAAGAAGAATCTCAAGGAATTGTTTTTTGCGAAGCTATGGCAGCAGGGAAACCTATTGTGGCTACAAATGTAGGAGGAATCCCTTGGGTTATAGGGAATAATGTAAACGGTTTATTATCTGGTTTTGGTGATATAGAAACTTTTACTTTTAATGTGATTAGATTGATGAAAGAGGATGAATTAAGAAAAAAAATGTCAGAAACCAACAGAAATGAATCACATAAATATAATTGGATTTACATAGCACACGAAATTATGGTTTTGTATAAATCAGTAATTTAGTATTATTATCTTTGTTTTCCACTGCAATAATTCTATAGAGATAAAGAATAGTTTCTAATCCAAAATAATTTTTTATCTTTCATTTAAATTTAGTCATATAATTAATTTAAATATAAATAAATTCGTGATGAACTACTTACCTAAATATTTTACCAATAAGGCCATAGTACTTTACTTTGGTACTTTAGTTTTAATTACAACTATTTTTTATTCGCATTCCTTGCCTGTTGTTTTTATGCTTTTTGGTATTGTTGAAGTCGTAGGTTTTTTTTATTATGCGAATCTATTCACCAAAAAATGGGCCAATTATTCTCAAAAAAAATTTTATAAGCAACTTTTTCAAACTGCTTTAGGTATACGAATCTTCTGGGTAGTGTTTAGTTATCTCTTTTATACTTATATGTATGGTAAGCCTTTTGAATATGAAGCTGCCGATTCAGTCGGTTATCATAATACAGCTATCTGGATAAGAGATTTGATCGAAAGTAATATTGGGCTTAAACCTTTTTTAGATAGTTTGAAAGGAGGGTATTCCGATGCAGGATATGCAATTTATCTGGGTTTTCAATATTATTTCACGGGTGATTCTATCATTATAGAACGTTTGTTAAAAGCAATCTATGGCGCTTTTATGTGCATACTTATCTACAGACTTTCCGTTCGTAACTTTGGTGAAGAAGTAGGGCGTATGGCTGCTATATTCTGCATGTTGATGCCAAATCTGATATACTATGCAGGACTTCATGTAAAAGAGGTGGAAATGGTATTATTGACCGTTTGGTTTATGGAACGGGCAGATTTAATGCTGCGAAATAAAAATTTCAATTTTGTGGAAATTGCACCTCCACTTATAATTGCAGGTTTGCTTTTCTTTTTTAGAACTGTTTTAGGGGTTTCTGCATTATTTGCATTATTTACAGCCCTGATGTTCTCATCCACGAAAGTAGTTGGTTGGGGAAAACGCATCATATTGATAGTGTGGGTTCTTGTTACAGTTGGTTATTTTATAGGTGGTAGTATATCTACGGAAGTGGAGGAAGTATGGGCTGCAAAGAATAAAACTCAACAAACTTCTATGCAATACCGATCAATACAAGAAGGAGGTAATAAGTTTGCCAAATATGCTACTTCAGCTATTTTTGCACCCATTATTTTTATTATGCCTTTTCCTACCATGGTTAATACATTAGGACAGCAAAATTCTCAATTAATGCATGGGGGATATTTTGTTAAAAATATTTTAGCTTTTTTTGTTATTTTGGCTATGATCTGGATTGTAATAAATCAGAAATGGCGGGAATATACATTGATTATTTCCTTTCCTATTGGTTATCTAGTTGTTATTGCCTTCAGCTCCTTTGCTCAGGCAGAGCGTTTTCATCAACCTGCTTTGCCTTTTTTACTTATTTTTGCGGCTTTTGGTGTTAGTAAAGTAACCAATAAAACCAAAAAATACTTTACCTGGTATCTTGCATTTATTTTTGTGGCTCTTATTGGTTGGAGTTGGTTTAAGTTGGCTGGGCGAGGCTTGGCGTAAATTAGTTGATAGCATTTCCGATTTGAAATAGCAATCTAAAAATTCTATGAAACAAAATGCGAAGTATTTATTCTTGAAAATTCGTGCAATTAGTGTTTTGTTTTTTTAAGAGTGAATAGTTGATAATGACGTAGGTAAATGGTAAGTAGTTCGGGAGTTTTAATTATACTTAAATTATTTCATAATGTAACTCGAAGTGCTAAATTATCTATACTTTTGCAAAACTAAAATGGTATTGTAGTGTTTATAGATTATTTAATAGCATTTGGAGTATTGGAATAAAAATAAATATATAAAAATAAATATATAAAAGTAAATATAGGAGCATAAAAAAACTCCGTGCGAATTTACACGGAGTTTACTTGCCGTGAACAGGTACACGGCGGTCATCAATGAAATAAAAATTTCAAACGAATGTGTTCTACTTTAGTTGACAGTTGCATCAGTTTTGACGGACGAGGCAACTGTCTTCTTTTTTGTTGTTGACTTGCTAATTAAAGTTTTACGTTGAGTTAGGATAAATTTATACTCATTCAACATTTCGTTTAATTCATTCGTCAGTGGCAAATAGTCGACACTCGGTTCAGCTAATTGATTAATTTCGATGGTTCTGAACAAATTTGTAATCGCTGTTGTACAATTATGAATAATCTTTACAGTTATCACTCTCGGAGTTTCCGATTTTGATTTCCTTCTATTCTTTTGTTTATCAGAAATTGCTTGAAAATTTGCTTTCAAATCATCTAATAAAATACTAAAACCTAAAGTTTGCAGAGCGTTGTTTAATTCAACATTTCCATCCAGTTCGGCAAGCATCAAATCAATCTTCTTATTTTTTATGAAGTTTGTGCTTTGATAAATCTTGTTTAAGAACCTGTTCAGAAACGGAAGCGCAATATCGGCTGCTTCTTTGATAACGGGCACTTTTACCTTATTGAATCCTGTACTTAAAGATACAATAGCACCTAGTGTTTTGTCTCGATCAGTTCGCAATGTTATTAACTCCTTTGTTATCGGATGACTACGCTCTTTTATAGTTATTTTATCTACTTCGAGCATTTGCTCTTTCAATAAGTTAACTACTGCTTGAATTTTCAATGCTTCCGGGTTGTGTTTTTCAACGATTCCTAGAATATTGTTTCCGAATTCAGGATATTCTAACATTCTGATTGCGCCCAATGGGACGCGGTTTATTTTTACCATATAGTTTATTTTTTTTATAATTATAAATATATAAACCACTGCATTTACATTTGATTCTAATTTATTATCAGTCAACCTGTTTATATTCCAATATTTCAAAGAAACTGCTATGCAGTGAGAAAAATCATGTCGTAAAATTATGTTTTATAACATGTTTTCGCTACAAATATAATACAAATTTATTAAACTTAATGATTAATTCCAATTTTAAAAGTTAAACTTTGTATTTATGTTGATGTTTAACATGTGTATTGGTATTTACTTGATTATTATGTGTGTAGAAACAAATGTACACAAATTTACTTGTAAGTAATTACAAATTTGCTATAGCAATCAGTCCGCAAATCGTTCCGATGGCGTGGTAGTCGAGCATTTTGTCAAAATGATATGTTCGGATGAATCGGAAATAGTCATGATTTACTAATTCGACTCTTCAAGGATTAAAAACAAGTTCGTGATTTACAACTTCGACTCGTCAATGTTATAAATGAAGTTCGTGATTTACAACTTCGACACATTAAGGATTAAAAACAAGTTCGTGATTTACAACTTCGACACATTAAGGGTTAAAAACAAGGTCGTGATTTATAACATCGACGAGTCTATAACAAAAATACTTTTGGATATTTGCAACTGTATATTTATAAGTGTCTAAATATCTGTATTGTAAGTTCTGCTTTTTTAGGTAAATAGAATTAACTTGTAAATAAATCAGTATTAGAGTTTATATAAGTTTGATTGATATTGATAATAGCATACGGATACTCGCTGATTTAGCGGATTAAAACGGATTATATCTCGCCTTTGGCGAGAGGATAAAGACTTGGATATTAAAATCAGCCCCGATTTATCGGGGATATAATCCGTTGATTGATTAGTTTTTGCATTTTTTCAGCGTAAATCCGCATATATCCGCGTTCCATTCCTTTCTTTTAAAATATATAATTCAATATATGAAATACATACAACTTGTATAATACCTATTAATCATTAAGGCACTTTGGACACAAAGCTCCACAATAATTTTTGATTGATAAATGAAGCATTATTTGTATTTTTGTCAATTATAATAGATGAAACTGCTTTTTATTAAAAGGAAATCAATTATGATTGATGAAATATTATATACAAGACCTTTTATTCCTCGCCCAATTTATACTGAACGTATAAAACCGTTTATTGACAAAGAGACAATTAAGGTTATATCCGGGCAACGTAGAGTAGGGAAGAGTTATCTCCTTTTTCAATTGATATAGGAGATAAGTAGTTTCAAATACTTAATGATATATTTCTAACACAAGAACACATAGTAATAATGGGTAAAAAAGACTTATTTCACATAGTAAAAAGTATCTGACGATACTTTTGCGCTGTTTGAAATTATACCGATATTCGGGATAATACTTTGTGTTCTTAGTCTTTGTAGATTGTTAAGTGTGAATTCTCACTTTTCTAAAGTTTCTTTTACTTTGGAAAAGTTTACTTTTGGAAGAGTTTTAATTAGTTAAATTAAACTGAGTTCGGGTTAAGTAGTATCGTTATTATTATATCGGCTAAAAAAGAGCAATTTGATATTTGCCGTAGGCGATAAATATTAATAGAAATCATTTTAGGTTCATATAAATTGTTCGTAGGACATAAATAAAAGGCAGAAAATTAATCTCCTAACGGAGAAGAAGAACAATCCTGATTATTATTTATTGATATTCAGTTCCTAACGGAGTAAAAATTGTTGATCCTTATCCCGAACTCTGGTTGTTAGGAAAAGTATTATTTGAAAATATTTTAAAAATAAGAATGAAAAACTATGAAACTATTAATTGTATGTAGTCGAAATTCTGGTCAGATAGCACCTTTTATACTCGAACAGGGTGAAGCACTTGAGCGGGTAGGAGTGAAGTTGGAATATTTTCCCATCGAAGGTAAAGGATTTTGGGGTTATTTAAAAAATAGAAAACTTTTATTGGCAAAAATTAAAACCTTTCAACCTAACTTGATTCACGCTCATTATGGTCTTTCCGGTTTGTTGGCTAATACACAAAGACTTGTTCCTGTAGTTACTACCTATCATGGAAGCGATATCAATAATGCGAGGATATATCCGTTTTCACGCTTGAATATGATGCTAGCGGCGTATAATATTTTTGTATCTGAAAAAATGACTCCTCAATCTCCTAAAGGGGACTTAAGAAAGAGAGAGAAATACGCTTTGATTCCATGTGGTATTAATACAGAATTGTTTAAACCGATAGAAAAAGTACAAGCTCGTGAAGCTTTAGGTTTGGATATTGACAAAAAACTAATCTTATTTGCCGGCGCCTTTAAAACTACAGTAAAAAATCCCGATTTAGCCCAGGCGTCTGTTGCATTATTGCCCAATGTAGAATTATTAGAACTGAATGGCTATAGTCGCGAACAGGTAGCTTTACTTCTTAATTCTGTAGATGTGCTTTTGATGACAAGCTTTACCGAAGGGTCACCACAAATTATAAAGGAAGCAATTGCCTGTAACTGTCCTGTTGTTTCTGTAGCAGTGGGTGATGTACTTCAAGTAATAGATACTATACCCGGTTGTTTTATTACAAGTTATGAAAAAAACGATATTGCTCAAAAATTACAACAAGCTATATCTTTTGGCAAACTAACAGAGGGCCGTAAACGGATTTTTGAATTGGGTTTGGATGGGGAAACGGTGGCAAGAAAGATTTTGACTGTATATGAAACAGTTATTAGTTGATAGTTGACAATTGATAGTTGTTAATTATCATGGAGTTCTTTATCTTTTGTAATACTTTCTTTATTTTCTATTGTACCTTTTGTGGTTAAAATAATTGTTTTGTTTTAGTGAAGTAGAAATCACTAATCACTAGTCGTTAACTACTAATTCAACTTTACCAATTTAAAGAATGAACCACAATAGACACAATAGTTCACAAAAGGAATAATGTTATATAAAATAAATGCATGGTGAAAATTAGTTTATATTATTTTGAAATTTTCAATTTTCATAAAATCCCAAAGGGATTGCCTGTGCATAACCTCCAAATTCATTTGGGGGAGCATGTATAAAAAGAGGCAAACAACCTCAGCGAGGTTGCCCTACATCAATATATTCTTTAACCGGGTAACTCCTACGGAGTTTTGTTTCAGACCATTTACTTACCCCCAAATGAATTTGGGGGTTATTCACAGAAAACTCCGATGGAGTTTAAGAGTGCTACAAATAATATAAACAAATTTCATGCGTATACTTAACGTTTTAAACTACTTACCACTAATCACTAATCACTAATGATTTCAATTGTCTCCTCTGTTTCAGATATTAATGCCCTTCAATGGAATGAATTGGTAGCCACTTCACCGACTTCTAGTTTTTTTCAAACGCGCGAGTGTTACGATTTTTATGCATCACTTTCGTTTCTGAAGCCATTTATATTTGCAGTTACCGAGAGTGATAAACTGGTGGGATTAATTTGTGGGTATGTAATTTCCAACGGAAACGTTCTTAAACAGTTTTTTAGTCGCCGTGCTATAGTGCCGGGAGGTTTATTGCTGGATGCTCAAATTTCAGATACAGCCTTACAAAATTTATTAGAACATACAGCTCGTGAACTTAGCAGAAAAGCAATATACCTGGAAGTTCGGAATTATAACGATTATGCTTCATATCGTGCATCTTTTGAATCGGCAGGATTCAGTTATAAAGAACATTTGAATTTTCATGTGGCTACACATGATGTTGATTCTGCACTAATGCAACTAAATAAAACAAAGAGAAGATATGTAAAACTTTCACAAAAAGAAGGAGCTGAATCTTCTGAGTCCATAGACTCAGAAGAAATCAAAGCGTTTTATATAATACTTGAACAATTATATAAAACTAAAATTAAAACCCCATTGTTTCCTTGTGAGTTTTTTGAAAAGTTGGTTGAACTTTCTCACGGAAAAATTTTTGTAGTAAAATATGAAGGTAAAATAATTGGTGGAAGTGTTTGTGTGTTCTTACCTAATCAAATAGTTTACGAATGGTTTGTTTGTGGATTAGATGGTCAAATTAAAAATATTTTTCCCTCTACATTGGCAACTTGGGCAGGCATTGAATATGCAGCTAAAAATGGTTATCATCATTTTGATATGATGGGAGCCGGCAAACCTGATGAAGGTTATGGTGTAAGAGTATTTAAATCCGAATTTGGGGGTGAATTAGTTGAACACGGACGTTTTTTATTTATATGTCAACCTATGTTGTATTCATTGGGTAAGTATATTGTAATAAAAATTAAGAGTAAGTAGTTAATAAGTTATATCACAAAGTATTGATGTTTGATAAAATCGCTATTTATTGATATTTACTTGTGATTTTAACTTTAGTTGAATAATTATTTTAAACATCTTTAAAATTATGGAATATATTTGGGATTATTTAAATGAAAAAACATATAATACTAAGGTTGGACTTTATAAATATAAGCGCGAATATAAATTTATTATCAATAATGCAATAAATGATTTTACAAATGTACTTGATATTGCTGGTGGATCAGGCAGATTTGCATTACCTTTATTTGAGTATTCTAAAAAAATAACAGTTCTCGATATTAATCAATCGGCACTTGATTTATTAAGAGAACGGAATTGTGAAATTGATATAATCTGTAGTGATTTTATCCAATTTCAAATTCAAGATACATATTCCTTGTTGCTTTGTATTGAAGCTATTGAATACTTTGAAGATTGGGAAGTCTTTTTTGATAAAGTCAATAAAGTTCTTCTGCATGATGGATTATTTATATTTACTTATGCAAATCCTAATAGTTGGCGATATTATCTACGGAAAATTAAGCATTGGAAAAATGTTCCTACACATTACAATGAGATGTCAATAAGTAATCTAATAAAAACGTTATATAAAAGCAATTTAGAAGTAGATAAAATTGAAGGTATGAATTGGATTCCATTGCCACTTTCCTCAAATAGTATACTTGTTACTTTTTTTGCAATTATTGAAAATATTTTTAAACTCAAGAATTGGCATTCACAAAGTCCATGGTTACTGATTGCCGTAAAAAAACGTAAACATATTAATGATAATAATGCTGATAGCTTAACAATTACACAATGAATATATTATTTGATATTGCGCATCCTGCTCATGTACATTTATTACGGAATTCATATTTTGAATTGATTAAACGGGGTCATAAAGTATCTGTAACAGTGAAAGATATTCCGTCGGCAATTTCGCTTCTGGAAAAGTATCAGATTCCTTATATACATTTAGGAAGTAAAAATGATACACTAATTGGGAAAATTCTAATGCAATTCAATTATAATTTAAAAGTATGGTGGTTGGTGATTTCAAAGAAAATTGAAATTGGTTTTGGCTCTTCACTTACATTGCCTCATATTTCTAAAATAACAGGAATGCATTCTATTATACTGGATGACGATGACGATGATTCAGAGCCTTTATTTGTAAAGTATGGACATCCTTATGCAGATGTTGTTTTAAGCCCTGCTAGTGTAAAAAGAGCTAGTAAAAAAGGAATTGCATATAATGGATATCATGAACTGGCTTACTTACATCCCAATCGTTTTACACCAGACCCAACGGTTTTGTCAGAAATAGGATTAAAAGAAGGGGATATTTATTTCGTGCTTCGTTTTAATGCCTTTAAAGCTCATCATGATGCTGGCGTTGAAGGATTATCTATTGAGAATAAACGACGATTAATAGCATATCTGGAAGATAAAGGCAAAGTATTTATAACAACGGAACGAAATATAGATACGGAATTTGTAAAATATCAATTAAAATTATCGCCGGAAAAGGTTCATTCGCTTATCTATTATGCAAGTATGTTGATTGGCGATAGCCAGACCATGACTTCCGAAGCGGCTGTGCTGGGTACACCGGCATTGAAATGTAATAGTTTTGCAGGAAAATTATCTGTGCCCAATGAGCTAGAAAACAAATATAAACTTTGTTATTCATTTCTTCCTCAACAATCTAATGATTTTTTTGCAAAAATAGATGAGCTACTAAATAATGTCAATACATCATCCATTTTTAAGGAAAATAGAAAAAAAATGCTGGCTGATAAAGTTGACGTAACAGCTTTTTTTGTTTGGTTTATTGAGAATTATCCCGTGAGTGCCAGAATAATGAGAGAGAATCCGGAATACGTAATACCAAATAATTGAACCACTAAATCTATTTTTCCAGATTATAAAAGCAAACTACGAATTACACTAATTCCACGAAAATGAAAAATTAAATTCGTGCTTAGATTTCTCGTATAGCAATAATTTACAATATTAATAGAAATTTAATTCGTGAAATTCGTGCAATTCGTAGTTGAAAATATTTTTTTATTGTGTTCTCAATGGTTTTCAATGAAGTAGTTTATCTTCATAAACACGTTTTAAATCTAATTTCAGTATCTCAAGAATCTAATATACTATGAAAATTTTAATCTATTTAGGTCATCCGGCTCAATTTCATTTTAGCAAGAATATTATTAATCAACTAAATGCTAATGGGCATCAGGTTAAGATATTGTTGAAGACCAAAGACATGTTGGAAGAATTGATTAGATCTTATGGATTTGAGTATGAAAACATCCAGGAGAAAAGTCGAAGAAACAATAAGTTGTCAATTTTGTGGGCTGCATTAAGAAGAACAATTCGTGTGTTGAAAGTTGCCATAAAATTCGATGCTGATATATTAATAGGAACGGATGCTTCGATTGCACAAGCCGGATTTTTATTGAGACGACCTGCCATAACTACACTTGAAGATGATTATGAAGTGATTTCAAAACTAGCTAACTTAACTTATCCGTTTACTACTTCTATTGTTGTTCCATTGGTCTGTAGGGTTGGCAAATGGGAAAATAAAAAAATAGCTTATCATGGCTATATGAAATTGGCATATTTACATCCTAATTATTTTACTCCAAATAAACAGGTTGTTAGAAAGTATTTGCAAACAGAAAAGTATTGTATTATTCGCTTGGCTCAGTTAACAGCACATCACGATGAAGGTATCAAAGGATTGAATGGACTGTTGGTAAGAAGAATAATTGAAATAGCTGAACAGAAAGGTTATAGAGTTTATATTAGCTCGGAAGCTGAACTTGATGATACTTTTTCAAGCTATCAATTGAAAATCGACCAAAATGATATACATCATCTGATGGCTTTTGCTTCATTGTTGATTTCAGATAGTCAAAGTATGTCGGTTGAAGCAGCTATGTTAGGAGTTCCATCTATTCGTTTTAGTGATTTTGCAGGACGTATAAGCGTTTTAGAGGAATTGGAAGTAAAATATCAACTTACTTTTGGAATTTGTACGAATCATTCTGATAAACTTATAGATCGAGTTATTGAGTTATTATCAGAAAAAGGTCTGAAAAAACTCTTTCAGGAACGTAGGTGCAAGATGCTTAACGATAAAATTGATGTAACTGCTTTTATGGTTTGGTTTGTTGAAAATTATCCTGAAAGTGAAAAAATAATAAAAAAAGATCCCGATTTTCAATATCGATTCAACGGAAGGAATGATCTCAAAATCTGCTATGAAGTGCAAAATGAACACCCTAATCATATATTTGAAAATGTGTGTAT
>Ga0302215_10002576_pt1 | contig 12447 bp, 3 predicted proteins | sample II_Fen_N3_1_FD_194580 | JGI IMG/M metagenome (GOLD analysis project Ga0302215, IMG submission 194580) | Peat permafrost microbial communities from Stordalen Mire near Abisko, Sweden - II_Fen_N3_1 | ecosystem: Environmental > Terrestrial > Soil > Wetlands > Permafrost | place: Sweden: Abisko... | reverse complement strand
CGGCATTCTACCAATCTTTGTTAACCTTAAATCTAATACTATGAAAAAATCACTGTGCAAAGGTAAGGCAAGAATCATTACCATCCAAGCATTTTAGTGATTAATTGCACTAAAACCATGCTTTATAACATGTTTTTAGATTTTACGATAATGTTTTAAGTCTTATGAAGATTTAAGTGTCATATTTTTTACATTTTATGAGTAGTATTCATCACTATTTGGATGAATCACTTGAATTTCAGTTCAAAAAAGTTGGTAGTCCTGATAGATATCGGGAGGTTATTTAAATGGATAAAGAAGTAATCAGTATAAAATCACGTATTTTAATCGGTGTAATCTGTGGATAATTTTTTAACGAACAAGTTTTAGAATTTATCACTGTTTAAGTGAATTGATACACATTACATTTATTTTGTCCGTTCGCATAGTTATTTATTTCCACTCCACGAAACCGATTATATATAACATCCTCAACTCCGTTAAACGAGTGAATAATGTCCGGAAGTATTTAGGAACCCGTAAGAATCTATTAAAGAGATAAAACTATCAAACAATAGGCCACAATATCTCAGGATACTAAGCGGAAGTTTACCGGAGATCCTCCATATCGGGACAGAATGAACTTGTTACAAAAAATAAAACTAAATTTCATTCAGATTTTTGATACAAAACAAGAAAAATACTCACCGCAAAAACTCCTGATTTGATGAGACTCTAAATTGGCAAGGGGTGGGCTGTTTTTTTGTTGAATACGGGACATCCCGTAATTCGGAAAGCTTAATGTCACAAAGGTTTATATCTTATATTTCTATTTGTTGAATAAATAAATAAAAAATCAAACAACTTTGAATTAAAGGCAAAAACAATAGATATTCAACAAATTCAATCCACAAAAAATAAGGGATGAATTTGAAAAATCTAATCATCCTGATTACTTATATTTACTATATTGAGTTAAAAATGAATATTTAGTGCTTTTTTAAGCTTATTGATCAAAATAATGTACTATGTACCTGTTATTACATTGCAATTTACACTATATTTGCATGAGTTACATTTAAATTTCAGTTCTTTTACAGATATGTAGTTAAAAAACTACTTTTTACTAATACTTTCCTTTTCTACATTTAGTTCCACTGATACTTCATCGAGGTACATATGAAATACACACCTAAAAAAAGATCTTCTGCAATCAATATTCTCCTAAAAACAGAAGAAAAGATGAAAAATAAAGATGAAAAATCTAATCAGCCGGGCATTGTTAGCAAAGCATCAAAGCATGTACCAGAAACAGAAGGATATCAAAAAAAACCGGACGATCAAAATGAGGAGTTAAAGGAATCTCAAATTTTAGTTCAGGATGCGATTGACTTGTATGATCTTGCACCAACGGGTTATTTTACTCTCTCCCGAATTGGTGAAATTATCGGTTTAAATCTGAATGGTGCTCACCTGCTTCATGAAGAAAGATCTGTTTTAAAAGGAAAACTATTTGATCATTTTGTAATTCCTGAAACAAGGTCTGTTTTCAAGAACTTTCTTGAAGGAATCAATCTTAACAACTCAAAAGAGACCTGTGAAGTTACTCTTAGTACTGCTCAGGGAAATTCAACAGAAGTACTTCTTACAGGAACTTTAAGTAAAGACAAAGAACATTGCCTTGTTACATCGATCAATATTTCCGAAAGAAAACAAATAGAAGCCTCCCTGCAATATGAGCGGGAAATGTATCTTGACCTGGTGAACAATCAACCGGCAGGGATTTACCGTATTCGGGTATTTCAAAAAGTAAAGTGGTGGAAAGATGCCTGGTATAGTTCAGAAAAGCCTCCCTATTGCATGGAGTATGCCAGTGACCGTTTTTGTGAAATTCTGGGAATTACACGTGAGGATTTTGAAGCAAACCCCGGAGTTATTATTGATCTGATTCATCCTCAGGACAGAGAGGATTTTGTTTTTAAAAACGAAAAAGCGAATACATATATTGTTTCTTTTAAATGGGATGGACGGTTGGTGATACATGACAAAATCATATGGGTCCACTTAGAATCTCTGCCCAGGCAGATTGATGATAAAGAAGTTTTATGGACGGGCATCCTGTATGATACGTCTAATCAAAAACAAGCTGAGGAAACGATTAAAGAAAGTGAAAATAAATACCGTGAACTGGTCGATAATTCCCCTGATGCCATTGCGATCTATTCGGAAGGAAAGATCGTTTTTGTAAATAATGAATGCCTTCAATTGATAGCAGCTTCATCAGTGGATGAGTTGATCGGGAAACCTGTGATTGATTTTATTCATCCTGATTACCGGTTAAAAGTATACGACCGTATGGCTAAAGTGATCAACGACAGGAGAGTTCAACCACTTACTGAAGAACAATTTATACGTCTTGATGGAACAACAGTAGATGTAGTGGTTAAATCGTTGCCCATAATTTTCCAAAACAAAGAGGCCGTTCAACTGATTATCAGGGATAATACAACACAAAAAGTAATTGAAAAAGAGCTAAGGGAAAGCCGTGAAAATTTTAAAGACCTTTTTGATAATGCACCGGTAGGTTATCATGAAATAAATGCAGAAGGACGAATTGTTCGCATGAATCAGACCGAATTGATGATGCTGGGGTATTCACATGAAGAAATAATCGGTCAATTCATCTGGAAGATCGCACATAATGAAACAATTACACGTCAACAGGTTAAAGACAAGCTTCAGGGCCGAAACATTTCAAAGACTTCATTTGAAACAATATTAATCAGCAAAACAGGATTAAAATTTTCTATTTTAATCCTGGATAAAATTCTGTATGATGTTCGTGGGAATATAACCGGCATACGGTCTACCATACAGGATATATCAGATATAAAAAAATATGAAAATGAATTAAAAGAAAGTCGTAAAGAATACAGGGAACTCTTTGAATATGCCCCGGTAGGTTATCATGAAATTGATAAACAGGGCAAGATTGTCCGGATGAATCAGACAGAATTGAAAATGCTGGGTTATTCACAGGAAGAAATAATCGGTAAGTATTGTTGGGAAATAAGTGCTCATAAAGATTTTTCAAGAAAAGTAACTCAAGAGAAACTAAAAGGAAATAAACTATCCTCCATCCCTTATGAACGGATTTTAGAACGGAAAGACGGAACAAATATCCCGATTCTCGAACAGGATAAAATCATTCGGGACAGCGATGGAAGTATAACCGGAATTCGCACTTCTGTACACGATATCACTGAAAGAAAGAAAGCTGAAGAAGAGTTGAAAATCAGTGAAGAGAAATTCAGAAACATCTTTGAGAATTCCATCATTGGAAAATCAATGACCTCATTTGATGGTAAAATGATAGCAAACAGGGCATTCAGTGAGATTGTGGGATATTCTATAGAAGAATTAGCCCGGTTAAAATGGACAGATTTTACGCATAAGGAGGATATTGATTATAATCAGGAAATCAACAATTCTATTTCAAAAGGCGAAAAAACATTTTCGCATTGGGAAAAAAGATACATTCATAAAAACGGAAAGATTGTATGGGTGGAAATCAGTACATTTTTAATGAGGAATCATGAAGGAAATCCTGAAAATTTTATTACCGAGATCTACGACATTACAGAACGAAAAGAGGCGGAAGCTTCTCTACGTGAAAGCGAAGAACTTTACCGTAATTTAGTATTGAGAATCCCTGATGGAGTTTATAAAAGTTCACACAATGGAAAATTTATAGATGTAAACCCGGCGATGGTAAAAATGCTCGGATACGAGAGTAAAGAAGAATTAATGTCGATCAATATAAAGTCACAACTCTATTTTAATCCTGAAGATCGCGAAAGTTTAATATTAAAAGAGAAGAATGAAGAGATAGGAGAATTTGAATTAAAAAGAAAAGATGGTACAGGGATCTGGATTGAAGATCACGGGTGGTATAATACTGATGTACATGGAGATGTTATTTCGCACGAAGGTGTTTTGCGGGATATTACACTCCGTAAACTTTCTGATGAAGCCTTACAGGAAAGTAAAGTTGTTCTAAATAAGTTATTAAATTTAACAACTGAATTTATAGATTCAAACTATACAAGCATTGACTATACAAAATTGACAGATATCATTCTCGACATTTCAGGGGCAAAATATGCAACTTATAACACATTGAATGAAAATAAATTTGAATACACAACACTCTCTTTTTCAGGGTTAAGTAAAAACATTTTAATAGCCCAAAAGATATTGGGGTTTGATCTGGTAAATAAAACATTCAAACTTGATGAAGTAAAACATAAGAAAATTTCAAACAGTACCATCACAAGGTTTGCCGGGGTCTGTGATTTAGCCGAGAATGTACTTCCAACTTCTATATCAAAATTAATTGAAAAGACATTTAACATTGGTGAAACCTATGTAGTGAAAATAACGAAAAAGGATAAAATAATAGGTGATTTCACATTGCTTTTTAACAAAGGGAATACGCTTAAAAACAAAGAAATTTTAGAGCTTTTTGCTACTCAGGCGGGTCTTTTTATCGATCGAGATAAAACAGATAAAGAGTTACGTGCCAATGAAGAAAAATACAGGTATCTTTTTGACAACAATCCACAACCAATGTATTTTTTTGATGTTGATACCCTGGCTTTTCTGGAAGTAAATAAGGCGGCTATTGAACATTACGGATATTCAAAAGAAGAATTTCTCAATATGAATATTAAAGATATCCGTCCTGCCGAAGATGTCTCATTACTTTTAAACGATGTAAAAGAAGCAAAAACAGTTAATAAACCCTCGATAATATGGAGGCATAAAAAGAAAAACGGAGAGCTTATTTTTGTTGATATTACTACTGTAAGTGTTTTTTACAAAGGCAAAAAAGTGCGGCATGTGATGATTCAGGATATCACAGATCGGAAACGATCGGAAGATGCATTAAAAGAATCCATTTCCCTTTTGAATGCAACCATTGAATCGACAGCAGATGGAATTCTGGTAGTTGATCAGAAAGGAAAAATAACTTTATTGAATCAAAAATTCGTCGATATGTGGAACATACCGAAGGAAATTCTTGGGAATAAAGAGGATGAACATGTTCATAACTTAGTTATAGAACAGGTAAAGAATCAGGATGATTTTATAAAAAAAGTCCTGATTATAAATGCAAATCCGAATCAGATCAGTAATGATTTGATCGAACTGATTGATGGACGTATTTTCGACCGGTACTCCCTGCCCCATAAGATCGGAGAGTCAAATGTAGGCCGTGTATGGTCATTCAGGGATATTACCCAGTCAAAAATGGCAGAAGAAGCCCTGAGAGTAAATGAAGTAAAGTTTAGATCCATTACCGAACAAATAGATGACTTAATTACAATCTCTGATTCAAAAGGATTGATAACTTATACGTCACCGGCTTCCAGAAATCTTTTACAATATGAACCCGAAGAAATGATTGGCCATCATTTTACTGATTATTTTGATGAAGAATCTTTACCTGAAGCCATAGCTGTTTTTAATGACGGAATAGTAAAAAAGAAAAAAGTCATCGATATAGAATTGAAATTAAAACGTAAGGATGGCTCAGTATTTTACGGTGAAATAAACGGTTCTGAATTCATAAATGGAGATGAAAGTGGTGCATTAGTATTGTTGCATGACATTACCAATCGCAAAGAGACACTTAAATTATTAAAGGAAAGTGAGGAAAAATTCAGATCCATTGCCGAACAAACCAGTGACATGATATCGATAGCCGATACAAAAGGCATTATAAAATATACATCAAAAGCATCAGCATCCATTTTTCAATTTGAACCGGAAGAAATGTGTGGTCACAATTTTATTGATTTTGTGGAGGATAATTCTATTACAGGAGCAATAGAACTTTTTGAGAATTGTATAGAGGATGGTGTAAGTTTTCACGATAGAGAATTTATAATGAAGAAAAAGGATGGCACACAGTTTTATGGAGAGATAAACGGATCAATTTTCAAATATGGGGAAAATACAGGCATTTTAGTTATTATTCGTGACATTTCAGACAGAAAAAAGGCACAGGATGCATTACAGGAAAAAATGAATGAATTAATACGGTTTCATAATCTGACAGTCGGCAGAGAATTAACCATGATAGACTTAAAAAAAGAAATAAATAAATTATTGAAAGATTCAGGTCATAACGAAAAATATAATATTGTCGAATGAAAGAGAAGTTAAAACCCATTGCGAATTATATTTTACAGGTTCATGGAATTGACATATCAAAATACGATGAATTTTTTTTGGAAAAATCACTTCAGAGAAGGATGAAAGAGACTTTTTGTATTTCTGAAGCAGCGTATTATTCTTATCTGGAACAGAGTCACATTGAAAGTAATGTTTTTTTAAATTCTCTTCAGGTGAGTTATACCGAGTTCTTTCGGAATACACTAACTTTTTCAGTTCTTGAAAAGATAATTCTTCCTTCCATGTTACTGAATAAATCGATATCATCGCGCAATGAAATTCGTATATGGTCAGCAGCCTGCGCCGGGGGACAGGAAACGTACAGTCTCGCCATGTTATTACATGAACTTACGAATTATAGCCACGAAAAAATTAATTTCCGTATTTTTGCAACCGATCAATCAGAAATACAAATAAAAGAAGCCCAGGCAGGGGAATATCCTGAATCTGCATTGAATGGTCTGAACCTAAAAAGGATAAACCAGTGGTTTACTAAAACCGGAGAATCCTATACGGTGAAACCCGGATTAAAGAAAAATATTGAATTCTCCGTTTTTGATTTGCTAAATGATAAATACAGTTGTCCGCCAACCAGTATATTTGGCGATTTCGATTTAATTGTCTGTGCCAATATCCTGTTTTATTATCATCCTGAATTTCAAAATAAAATTATCAATAAGACAAAAAATTGTTTGTCGGAACATGGATATTTAATAACCGGTGAAACCGAAAGAGAACTCCTTCTACAATCGGAATTTCATGAAGTCTATCCACAAACTGCGATATTTAAATTATAAAACACGAAAATAAAAGTATGAAAATAAAAGATCTAAAAATTGAGAGCCAACTATTAATTAGTTTTGGGGTCATGTTGATGTTGGTTATCATATTAGGAGTTGTAGCCTATCGTCAGTCGAATAGAATTCATCAACAAACTGAATTAATTTATAATCATCCGTTTAAAGTTCGCAGTGCTCTTGGGACATTGGAAGTCAATATCTTAAATATCCGTATTGGGCTGCGGGATTTAATGATATCGAAAACAGATGCTGAAAAGCAAAATGCCCTGGAACAAATGAATATCTCTGAAGCTCTTGTTCAAAAACAATTTGATGTAATCAGTAAACAATATCTTGGTCCACAGAAGGATATAGAAGAAGCTCATCAAGCTTACATAAGTTGGAGTACTAATTATAAAGAAAACCTTAGATTATTTGAGAATGGACATATTGAAAAAATAATATTTAATTTATCACCTTCAGGTTCGACAGGAATCCTGAGAGAGAAAATGATGAAGGAGATTAAAGATATTGAAAATTATGCACAAAATAAAACTGAATCATCATATCAGAATTCTACTAAAATTACACAGTCATTAAATTTTCAATTACTATATATCGTCATTTGCATTTTAATTTTCATGCTTATTATCAACTATTCTCTTCTCAGAAATATACGGAATCCAATAAAAGAACTTTCAAGGGCTACAAAAGAATTCCAAAGAGGAGATTTAAATGTCAGAAGTCACATCAATTTAAAGAATGAATATGGCGAATTGTCGAATTCATTCAATTTAATGGTTGAAAGTATTCAAGTAAACAGTGAACTAAGCAAAAAAACGGCAGAACTATCTCAAATCATGTTACTTGAAGAAGAACCACACAGATTTTTTGCCAGACTATTACCGGTTCTTGCAGCACAAACAAATTCTCAAATTGCAGCGGTCTATTTATTATCAGAAAATAAAAAGCAGTTCGAGCATTTCGAATCTTTCGGCATGTCAGAAGGTGGTAAAATGACTTTTGATGTGAATAACTTTGAAGGCGAATTCGGCTCTGTTCTTTCGACCAGGAAAATACAAATTATCAAACGTATTCCGATTGACACACGCTTTTTATTTCATACTATAAGTGGTAAACTGGTTCCGCGTGAAATTATTACGATCCCTATTATTTCGTTGAATGAAATTATTGCCATCATTTCATTGGCGAGTGTCAGGACTTACAGCAATGAGACAACATTATTGGTTAATAATCTTCTCGATACATTAGCTGCACGAATTGAAGGAGTTTTATCCTATCAAAAAATTCAGACAATTGCCAAACAACTTGAAACACAAAACACCGAACTGGAAATACAAAAGAATGAACTTGAAGCTCAATCGGCAGAACTGAACGAACAAAACCGGGAACTGGAAATGCAGAAAATACAATTGAGCGAAGCCAGTAGGTTAAAGACAAATTTTCTTTCGAATATGAGTCATGAACTTCGTACTCCACTCAATTCGGTAATCGCCCTTTCGGGAGTTCTTAACCGTCGGCTTGCCAATAAAATTCCGGAGGATGAATACAGTTACCTGGAAGTTATAGAACGTAACGGAAAAAATTTGCTTTTACTGATAAATGATATTCTGGATATTTCACGAATTGAAGCAGGGAAAGAAGAAATAGAAATATCGAAATTCAGTTCAGGAAACCTCATTTCTGAGATTGTAAGCATGATGCTTCCTCAGGCCAATCAGAAAAAAATTCAGTTGATTCAACACAGGTCTGAAAAAGATCTGATTATTCAGGGAGACATTAATAAATGCAGACACATATTGCAAAATCTCATAGGAAATGCTGTTAAATTCACGGAGACAGGAGCGGTTGAAATTTCAACAATCCAGCAGGGTGACGATATTAAAATAGCTATAAAAGATACAGGAATAGGTATTTCGGAGGATCATATCTCCCATATTTTTGATGAATTCAGGCAGGCTGATGCCGGCACTTCACGCAGGTTTGGAGGAACCGGTCTGGGACTATCAATAGCAAAGAAATATTCGAATTTACTTGGAGGAACAATTGAAGTAAAAAGCATACCAGATAAAGGATCAACCTTTACACTCACTTTACCTTTAAATTATGATTCAGAAAACAGGATTCAGAAACCCTTATCCGGTTTCAATAAATTCGATCCATCAATTCATGCCTCCCTTCAGGAAGAACACTCTACTAAAACTATATTATTGGTTGATGATAGTGAACCTGCAATAATCCAGTTAAAGGATTTTATGGAAGAAACAGGATATAAAATTCTTGTGGCACATGATGGAACAGAAGCACTTAAGATTATAGCGCATACGATTCCAGATGCTATGATCTTAGATCTTATGATGCCGGGAATGGATGGATTTGAAGTACTTGAAACCATCAGGGATGCTGAACCTACTGCTCATATTCCTGTACTTATTTTAACAGCCAAACAAATAACAAAAGAGGATCTTAAATTTCTAAAAAGGAATAATGTTCATCAACTGATACAGAAAGGTGATGTGAATCGCATTGAACTATTAAATTCAATCTCCAGGTTGACAAATACTGAAAAAACCGAAGAAGAACATATATCCCGAGATGTGCGGCTTATTGAAGGAAAACCTGTAATACTTGTTGTTGAAGATAATCACGACAACCTACTGACAGTAAAAGCGATACTTGATAATGATTTCACCATTCTGGAAGCTAAGGATGGTTCTCAGGGAATAAACATGGCAAAAAAACATAATCCTCATCTTATTTTAATGGATATTGCATTACCGGGAGTAGATGGAATTGAAGCTTTTAAAACCATCCGGAATACCGGACAATTGGCTCATATTCCAATTGTGGCACTCACAGCAAGTGCTATGATACTTGATCGTGAAACAATATTATCTCATGGGTTTGATGGTTATATAGCGAAACCAATTGATGAAAAAGTATTTTTCAGCACAATAAACCAGGCTCTATACGGAAAATAAATTACAATTAAAAAAACGTGTTGAACCAATTAACGTCCTGACATTATATCTTATTCAGACACTGACAACCACTATTTATATTTTTTATGGAAAGTAGATTAATTAAAATTCTTGCAATAGATGATAATCCTGACAACCTGATAACTATTCAGGCACTTGTAAATGAGTCATTTCCAAAAGTCATTGTTTTGAAAGCTTTTAACGGATTACAAGGCCTTGAGCTTGCGACTGCCCACAATCCGGATGTCATCATGTTAGATATTGTAATGCCGGATATGGATGGATATGAAGTCTGTAAAAGATTAAAATCAGATAAAAATTTACGGGATATTCCGGTCATTTTTGTTACTGCCATAAAAGGGGATAAAGAAAGCCGGATAAAAGCATTGGAATGTGGTGCAGAAGCATTTTTGGCAAAACCTATAGATGAAAGCGAACTTGTGGCACAGATTCGTGCCATGGTAAAAATTAAAACAGCTCATATTGAAAGATACGACGAAAACATACGATTGGCTGCATTAGTAACTGAACAAACCAATGAATTAAAAAAAACGTATACAGCTACTTTAAATTTGCTGGAAGATTTAAAAAAGGAGAATGAAGCACGAAAAAAGACAGAAGAAGCATTAAGGGAAAGCGAAGAGAAATTCAGAGATATGGCAAATTTATTGCCACAGGTTATTTTCGAAATTGATCTGAATGGAATTATAACCTACGTAAATAAACAGGCCTATTCAACTTTTGGCTATACTGGAAATGAATTAATCGGATTAGATTCCCTGAACTTTCACTTTCCGGAAGACAGAGTCCTTGTAGCTGAAAATCTGTTACTTAAATTAAGTGGGGTTGAAGTAGAGAAAAAAGATTACAGAATGATCCATAAAGATGGGACCACATTTCCTGCCTTAATTTATACCAGCCTGGTATATTATGGAACTAAAATAATTGGATTAAGAGGGATTGTTATTGATATTACCGAACAAAAACTGGCGGAAGAAAAAATCATACATATTGCACGGCTTTATGCTTTTCTGAGTCAGATTAATCAGGCCATGGTCCGTACACAAAGTTTAGAAGAACTTTTTAAGACTATCTGCGAAGTTGCAATTATTTCAGGCCAGTTTCGAATGGCCTGGGTAGGATTAGTTGATGAAAATGAAAAAAGTATTAAACCTGAATACTGGGCCGGTCATAATAATGGTTATCTCGATCAGCTAATTATTTCTACCGGATTTGAGATATCCGGATCAGGTCCCACAGGAACATCATTTCGCGAAAGAAAAATTATTTATTGTAATGATATTGCAACTGACCCGATGATGCTTCCCTGGAAAAAAGAAGCATTAAAACGTGGATATAAATCATCAATTGCTGTCCCAATCCTTCGGAAAGACAAAATACTTGGAATTTTGACTCTCTATGCAAAAGAGTCGGGCTTCTTTAGTGATGATGAATTAAGGTTACTCAAGGAAATCAGTGATGATATAACTTTTGCAATTAACGCTATCGATTCTGAGAATCTTCGAAATCAAACTGAATATGAATTAGAGAACAGCAGAAACGAGCTCAAGACCATTTATGAACATGCTCCAGTGATGATGTGTGTAATTGACAAAAACAGTCGTATATTATTTGCAAATCAGGCTTTTTCATTATTAACAGGAATACCTCAGGAAACTATGATTGGAGGAACTGTTTGCGGTGTTCTCGGTTGCATCAATTCACTGACTGATCCAAGAGGTTGCGGGTTTGATCAGAAATGCTGGAATTGCAGTCTGCGTAAAGCCATAAAAGAAACTTTTGATACAGGGGTCGGACTTCGGAACATTGAGTACCAATCGACCCTGAACATTGAAGGAGTAAATCACGAAGTTTCATTACTCGGGTCGACTGCGATTATAAGGAATGATGAAAAGAGTAGTTTGTTGTTATGTTTACATGACATTACCGATCGAATGCTGGCAGAAGAAGCCCTGCAAAAAAGTGAAATGTTATTGAGAACCTTTATTGACAATTCTCCATTCGAAATATGGGCAAGAGATATGAATAATATCGGTATTCTGGAAAATAAAAAATCAGTTTATCATTACGGATCAATTATTGGTAAAACCCCTTACGAGATTGGAAATGTCGATAAGGATATTACTCATTTGTGGGAGGTAAATAATCAACGGGTATTAAAAGGTGAAATAGTAGACGAAGAACATGAAATTTATGTCGATAATACCTTGCATGTTTTACAACAGATCGTGTTTCCGATCAACAATAATGAAAAAATAATCGGGATAGCCGGTTTTAATATTGATATTACCGATCGAAAACAAGCAGAAGAAGCTTTGCATCAGAATAATTCGAGGCTTGAACTGGCCATGCAGGTTGCCAATATGGCCTGGTGGGAAATGGATGTGAATTCGGGCAATATTATATATGGAAAAAGGAGAACCGAA
>Ga0302215_10002575_pt1 | contig 12447 bp, 6 predicted proteins | sample II_Fen_N3_1_FD_194580 | JGI IMG/M metagenome (GOLD analysis project Ga0302215, IMG submission 194580) | Peat permafrost microbial communities from Stordalen Mire near Abisko, Sweden - II_Fen_N3_1 | ecosystem: Environmental > Terrestrial > Soil > Wetlands > Permafrost | place: Sweden: Abisko... | reverse complement strand
ATGTTTGTTAAAATAAATTCTATCATTGGCCAATTTTGTTGACTAACAAAATTTCAAATTAAAAGACACAGAAGATATACTAATAAAATTTCAAATGAATAAAATATATTTAAAGGTTTAATACAAATATTACTAAACCATTAAAAGTAAGTCAGCATTTAACGTGTTTTAAAAACAAAATCCTTTAATAAAAATAATTTATCACCATTTTCTCCGGTAAAATTCAGATATACATCGTGTCTTCCGGCAGTACGTACCGTTTTTGCAGTAAATGATTTTAGATTTAATAAACTACCTGTATTTTCGATTCTGCATGTTGCAATTTTCTTCCCGGTACCTATTGAGTCTAGCCATATTTCTACCTGACCACCTTTACTGATACATGAAGCAGAAATGGTTATTTTTTCAGAAGTTTTGTGATAATCTTTATTCCCGAATTCTACTCCGGCATATAATGCCCAATCTTTATTATGAATGTCATCCAGTAAAGTGACCCCGTTTGTTAATGTTGTTTTTATTGTTCCATTTTGATTTGCAGGGCACTCTGCCAGTACCGGAGTATAAGCATCCCTGTAAATATACAGATCAAAATCTGCATAGTTTGATCCCTGGACATATAATCCCTGTCTGTTACCACACCAGCCATTATAATTTCTGGTAAATCGATCAAGATCTGCTACATTAATACTTTCACCTACAACAATCCATTTCAATCCATCTGTACTATAATACCCACTCATTTCATGATTATTTCTTTCTAATTTTAGCCATACAGCATTTTCAGCAGATGAATTAGCTACTTCGTAATGTGTTTTATTATAACTAAAGCAGATAACTTTTTCATTGTTACTATTTAATGTGCTATAAACTTTTGCGAATAAACTTTCTTGTCCATTCATAAGCCTCAAACCGGCTTCATCTGATGCTGATCCCGGCTTGTATTCTATTCGCGTTATCAAAGAGTAATTATGCTCAGGATCTGTTTTTATAACAGTGTTTGCTTTTGTCAGGCTTTTAGGAGTCAATCGTAACCAGCCGGGCCTGACTGTAAGTGAGAAGAGTGAAGATGGGGTATATCCCAGAAAAGACCATTCCGGATGAAGTTTTTCTGATGTAAAGAAATCTGACTTAGGTACCATCCAGGAAATACCACTGGAAGGTAATAATGGCGCTTTATTAACCTTTCCAACCGGATAATCAGCAACAACATTATTTTCGGTATCATATCTAACCTGATTTACTAATCCCTGACGTCCCTGACCATACCATTCATTTTTATTTGCTCTTGCCCAGAGAGGATGCAATAGCCAGTTCGTACCATCTTTTAACTCTACAACCGAAGAACTATGATTGGGGCCAAAAAAGATTGCTTTCGTTTTATTCGGGTTTTTTTCATCAAACATATCTACCGGTAAAGTCCAGGCGGACTTTTCTGCAGTTAATGTTTTACTCCGCATAACTTTTTGCCCTCCTGACACATCTCGTGCAAACGAATAATAATAATATCCATTATGTTTCCACATTACGGGTCCTTCAGCCCAACTGTATGGATAGTTAGCACTTTCCGGATTCAACCAGCTTAAATTATATACTACGCCGGTAGGTTGACCTGCTTCATTCAATTCTACAATTCCACAATTTGATTGACCATTCTTAACTACTAAATACCATTTTCCATTATCATCAATGAAAACTGAATTATCATAACCCAGACCAAATGGCAGCTGGGTGGGATTATTGACACTTTCCGGCATACTCCATGGACCTTCGGGTTTATTCGCAGTTACAAAATACATAGTATTTGCTCTCGAGAAAAAATCCCAATATTTATGATTATAATAAACTATTTGACCACCCCAACAACCGCCACCCGGGGCATCACCATATAATTTCCATTCTGCTGAAACTGGCTGAGCTATAGCTTCCCAATGAATTAAATCTGTTGAATGATAAATTACCGGAGTTGGATTAAATGAGGAACCGGTTGTATAAAAATGATCACCAACTTTAGTAAGTGTACAATCTGAATGATCACCGGGAATAACCGGGTTTGTAAATGTTTTAAATGAAGGAGATTGAGCAACTCCTGTCAGGGGATGAAAAAAACATAATAAACCAATGAGAATAAATGTGATTTTTTTTTGCATTAAATATTATTTTTTCAAAAAAGATTATTTCAGAATCCTTCTGTTTTAAGTAGACGAAACAATCTAATGATAATGTCTTGTTTTATTTGTTTTTTAAAATTTCACCTTTTCCTTTGCAATCTAACTATCCGGATAATTATCACTCTAAGATGAAAGTGATAAGTGTCGATTTAGTTACTTTACTTGATATAATTTACATCTTTCATTCAAATAAGAAAAGATTACAAAGTTTATAAACAATACATGCAGTTATTTCTTCTACTTTAAAATATAAAGATTGAGGCAGGAAAGTACCCCAATCTTTATATTTTAAAATCCTAATCATTAACTAAATAAATCGTTTTATATCTTTGTTATTTCTGTTTTTTGAATTAATATAAAATATAATATCTAATACATTTAAATGAGCTTATTAAATATTTATTAATTTATATACCTAATCCGATACATTTTATACCTATTTTCTATGCAAAAATTATAAATTGAATTGTTTGACGACTACAAATATAGATATTTTATTTCTAATATTAGACATACCTGGCCAAATTAGTGAAGAGAAAATTACTAAATACAAATCATTAAATTCTAAAAAGGCTAACGGATTATATATCGGTTGGAGATTTTCCAAAGCGCTTTTTAAATACCGTACTAAAATATCCAATGGTCGAAAATCCACATAACTCACTAATCTCTGTAATGCTGTATTTATGATCATTTAAAAGTTCCAGTGCATAATCAAGCCGTACCATCTTTATAAAGTCTGATGGTGATTGATCTGTAAACGATTTTACCTTTTTATAAAGCAATGATGGGCTGACATTCATTGATGAAGCAAAATCAATTTTTCCAAATTCTGAATTAGCGATATTAACCATTACTACTTCCAGCATTTTTTTCATGAACTTATCATTATGATAATTTGTCAAGATGGGCTCACTATTAATATAATTTCCTTTGATTAATTTCAAAGCTTTTTCTTTGACAATCTCACGATTCCGAATTATTGATTTAATTCTTTGAACAAGCAGACTCATATCAAACGGTTTTGTTAAATAGTCATCTGCTCCTAAACCTAATCCATGCAATTGCTCATCTTTACCTGAAAGTGCAGAAAGTAAAATAACCGGAATGTGAGACGTTTCATGGGTTGACTTTATTAATCTGCAAAGTTCAAATCCATCCATACTTGGCATTAATACATCTGAAACTACCATATCCGGCATCTGTTTTTGAATAATATCCCAGGCTTCAATTCCATCCCTGGCCAGTAAAACATCAAAATCTGATTGCAAAGTGTTCAGCATAAAGTTTCGAAGATCATCATTATCTTCAACTATTAGAATATGCATCACTTGAATCGGAAATTCTTCTAGTTGTTGCAAAGATTTTGAATTTACTTCTTTCAAAACATCTGGGTGTGAATCATTTAGGTTGGAATTCACTTGATTAAAATCTTCATTTGTCTCTTTAAAAGGAATTACGACTTTAAAAACTGAGCCAACATTTTCCTGACTAACAAAACTAATTTCGCCGTCATGCATCTTAACATAACTTTTTACTAATAAAAGTCCGATCCCGGAACCCACAATCTTGGAATTTATTGCGTTCTCTCCTCTGTAAAACTCACTGAATAGCTGACTTTGCGCTTTCTTGCAAATTCCAATACCATTATCTTTTATTTCCAAAGTCCAATTATCAGGTTTACATGTTAAATTGATATGTACTTCGCCCTCATAATGGGAATATTTTATTGCATTTGAAAGGAGATTATCGATTACCTTTTCAATCATTGATACATCTACTGCCGTTTGATAACATTCCTGATCTTTTGAAAAATGCAAATTTACTTTTTGTTTGGTAGCTAAGGATTCGAACATTAACTGACGGTTTTCAACCAGACTCACTATATCAACCTGACTCAGTGCTAATTGTTCTTTATTTATATCTGTTTTTTGAAAATCCATCAGTTGGGTTACAACTGTTGAAAGGCGTCTTAAATGTTCAATTGCCAATGACAAATTATATTGTCCTAAAACTGAAATATTTTTTTCTTTCGTCAATTCTTCAATCGGTGATTTTATTAATGTGAGTGATGTCCTGAATTCATGAGCAGTATTAGTAAAGAAGCGGACTTTCTCTTCAGTATGCTGTTGTTTGAATCGTTCAATATAATTAAATAAAACCATGTAAAATAGGCCTACAATTAATGCAAATAAAAAAATCTCAAACCACCATGTTCTCCAAAAGGGCGGTATTATATTTACATCCAATGTTCTTTCTGATATTATTTTTGAAAGTGAACTATCATACAATCTTATCTTCAAAACATATTGTCCACTTGGAATATTTGAATATTGTATAGAACGGTTTTCAGAAGGTTGACTCCAATTGTTATCAAATCCTTCTAATTTCCATGTAAATTTTGTTCCTAAAAGATTCCCGATTGACAATATGTCTAACTGTAACGTATTTTGATTGAAATTCAGGGATAATTCCCGCAAACTATCTAAGGGTGCACTAAGACTGCCACGAATTGACCGACCGGCCATATAAAGATTTTGAAAAAATATAACCCCATTTGATTGAGTCATTGTCAGCAACTTAGTCGAAAAACTAACAGCTCCATTATTGGTTCCCCAGATTAATTGTCCATCACGAAGTCTGTAATTTGAGTTCCTGTTAAAAGATACCTGAGACAATGGATATACTGAATAATATGTAAGTACATCCATGTTTTTGGGATTCAATCTACACAACCCATTTTCAGTGCCCAACCAGAAATAACCATCTGCATACATGATGCTATTTACATAATTCGATGGCAAACCGGTAACTGTTGTGATTTTTTGTATTTTATTAGTTTTCTTATCATATTTGATTAAACCCTCACCACTTGTACAAATCCAGATATCATCTTTTATGGATATTAAATCCTGAATCAGGTAACCATCCAATATTGTCTGGAAATTTCCACTTTTTTTGTCTAAAAGAATTAATCCAAATGTACATGCTAAAAGAAGTTTGTTAGGTGACAACTCAGAAAAAGCAAGGATAGGCTGTGGTGAGTATTTTCGAAATTTACTTTCTTTTGATAAATAACAAATTAAACTACCCTGGGCACCACCAATCCAAATGTCTCCCTGACTATCTTTAAAAATATCCAACACAAAATTAGTTTCTAAAGTGAATCCGGATACTCCCTTGGAATAATGATGCAATTCACGACCGGTATGTTCATCTAGAACATAAATACCTGTTGAGTATGTACCTGCCCATATTTGTCCTTTATCATCCTCACATAATGAAACAAATACAGTTGCCTGATCAAGTTGATTGTGATAATATGTTCTCCATTTACCGGTTCCGTATTCCTTACAACTTAGTCCATTGTCTGTTGCAAACCATATATTTCCAGTTTTGTCCTGTATGATTTTATTAACATTATCATTTACTAAAGAGTTTGGATTGTTTACTGTATGAGTTATTTGATCAACAATAGGAGATGAATGATCAAAAAATGAGACTCCACCACTATATGTGCTTATCCAGATACGTTTATTTTGGTCGTTGAAAATATCATATACTCCGTTTCCCCGAAGCGATGATGGATTGTTTACATCTTCTTTATAAATATTTAAAATCTTAGAGTTTCTTTTGTTCAACTCCCAGAGTCCTTGTCCATCAATTCCTAATAAAATCGTAGTGTCTGAAATTTGCTCTATTGCCAGAATTGGCTGTTTTGGAATGGCATTTATTTGTACTAAAGACTTACTATGATTTTTCAAATCATAATAGAACAAACCATTTGTGACTGTTCCAATCCAAAGTCTTTTCGCTTTGTTATCATAATAAAACTTTGTAATACTCAAATCGAGCTTTTGCTTGTATCTGTAAAGACATATCCTCTTCAATGTCTGTTTATTAAATAACCAAATTCCATCCGGTCTGGCCACAAACATATTATTCAGATCATACCAGGCCAGATAATCGGTCTCATCTAAATTTTGAATAAGTGTAAGATGCCTGTTTCGATAACGATATAATCCAAAGGAAGTAGCAATCCAATAACTGCCGGAATTATCAACTAATACTTTTTTTACAAGTATAAATTTATTGGATAACGTTTTAGAGATATTGACTAATAACTCAAATTTATCATTGATTTCGTTGTATTTAAAAAATTGGCCATTATTTGTATATGCAATCGGACCGGAATTAGTATATAAAAGATTGAGGGTAATTACATCATTATTCTCGTAAGGGAGCTCATACATACAGTAGTTTACACCGGCTAACCTTAAAACTCCGGTTTTAGATGAAGTCCAGATAAATCCTTTTTTATCCTGGCATACTGAATTTGCCTCTCGCATTGAAATTCCATACAATGAGTTGATGCTGTAGAATTTCAAATTTGAAGAATGTAATGAAAAAATTGTTAGCGAAATGATCGCAACAAGTACTATATTTCGCATTTTGCTGATGTTTTTCATGATATATAAGACTTATTTTGATAAATACGTCCGAATAGATGAAGGAATTCAAGGTTAATCAAATTCTGTAATAAAGACAAAGATATGAATTTCCGTCAAAATAAAAAAATAGCCTTTTGCATTTATATAATTCATTCCAAAAAAATGCTAATTTTTAAAAATTACATTAGCAGCTCAGGAATAAAAATACAGCTTTAGCTTTATAATAAATTATTAGAATCAATCAATAATAATTAAAAGTGAAAACAAATATATCGCCACTTTTTACTTTGTTTTTTGATTTCTTATTTCAATTTTAAAAGGTTCTGCTTTTATAAACCTGAATTTAAGAATATCTATATAATGTTTCGAAGAAGTCAAATACTTTATAATCAATGAATATTTATTAAAGTTAGATAACACTATTTACCTGATAATTAAAGTGTTAATATTGTTGATGAATTAATTATTTCGACATTAAATAAAATTCATATACTAGTTAAATAACATATCCGAAATTTATAAGAAAAATGCATTAAACCAAATGTTCAAATGACTTTCTGAGATAGAAAAATTTGAAAAGGAATGGTAAAGTTTGAAAGCTTAATATCGGATGGTACTGGTAAGTGAATTAAAAATGGAATCAAGAAACTTTAGTTATTTTAAAAAAGGAAGAGCCCGGCAGTTTTAAGTCTTGTGAGCATTTTATAACTTATCCTGTATATGATTTTTCAAGAGTCTGTGCGATCAAAATCATATTAAAGACAGGATATTTAAGGAAAGAAGGATGTATATAAAGATGGTTGTATATTACGTATCAATAAATAACGAATTCAAACATTGGTCAGGTTTATGTTTTTTGAATGGAAAGCATTTCAGGCAAATAATGTTCAGAATTAAAGTACAATTATTACAGGGATTGGTACAATATTTTTGTTGATCGTCAATTGAAAAGACAGGTAAAGAAATGGTTACAATGAATTGGAAAATTGATCATGAGAGAACCTTATTCCGCTCGTGGAACCAAAAACAATAAGAAACAAAGACCCCAAGCCCCTAAAGGGGATGTGAAGATTTACATGTTAGAATCTCCTCATTTTGAAGTAGATGGTTTAGGATAAGGTAGTAATTTACAACTTTTTAAAGGCTTGGGGTCTTTTTGTTTTATAAGAGAAATCGTTTTATTTTTGTTTATAAGATAGCAGTATGTTTTTTTTAGAACGGATACAACATCAGTCCTTTTACTATAAAACAATATCAACAATATATTCAAAAGGGTTTGAAAATTCAAAATATTCAACCCGTAAACACTCTTTAATCTGGTTGTATTCTTTAAATAAAATAAGTAACTATCTAAAAAAAAATAAGGCTTATGATGAATAAACCTTATTTTCAAACAACAATCTTATTGAACTTTAGACCTTTCAAACTTCAAACTCTTCAAACTTCAAACTTCAAACTCTTCAAACTTCAAACTTCAAACTCTTCAACCTCTCCTACTCTTTCACAATAAAAGTAGTTCCGGTAACATGAATTGTTTTGGTAACTGTATTTTTATTTTCATCCGATACTTTATCGGGTTGTTTTCCACCAACAGAAATAATCACTCTACCGGCACCAACTTCTGCAACGCTGTTATCATTGAAAGCAGACATCTTATCAGGAGTAACTTCAAAGCGAACTTCTTTTGTTTCTCCTGCTTTTAGATGAATACGTTTGAAACCCTGCAATGAACGGATAGGAACGGGAAATTTCGAATCGGGTAAAGATACATATAATTGTACTACTTCGTCGCCATCCATTTTACCTGTATTCTTTACATGAACAGCCATTTGAATTGGTTCACCGGCTTTAATTTCATCTGGTGACTGAACAAGTGTATATTCGAAAGTAGAATAACTTAATCCGTAACCAAACTCATAAAGAGGCTCACCTTTGAAATATCGATATGTTTTTCCTGTCATATTGTAATCATCAAAAGCAGGGATCTGATCTATAGATTTGTAAAACGTGAGCGGCAAACGACCCGCAGGATTGTAATCACCAAACAGTACATCTGCAATAGCAGCACCACCTGCCTGACCCGGATACCAGGATTCCAGAATTGCGGGGATATTCTCATTTTCCCAGTTGAAAGCTAATGCACTGCCATTAAGCAATACCAATACAGTCGGTTTTCCTAATTTGTATATTTCTTTGATCAACTCACTTTGTGTAGCTGGAAGTTTAACATCCAGGCGATCACCACCCGAAAAACCTTCCACTTTCACCTTCATTTCTTCTCCTTCCAATTGCGGACTCAATCCCATACATAGAATTACAACATCAGACGATTTAGCCAGATCGATCGCTTCTTGTTTCAGATTAGGTTTCGGTTTACTCCAAAGTAAACGCATAATGGCATATTCCGTATTACTCTGCATATATTCTACACGAATTTTGTATTTCTTTCCGGCTTCCAGTTGCAATAATTCATACTCTTTATGAGGAGAATGAATGTCAGTCTTGCTGATGAGCAACTTATTATTCACGTATAACTTGAATCCGGAGAAACCTTCGCCGCCTATTGCATATTCTCCACTTTGTTTTGGAACCAGTACACCCGACCATTTCGCTGAATAGGCATCATATTTCATATCATCGAAAGGTGCTTTTGTACGCCATATAAAATCAACATTGGCATCTACCCTTACATGTTTCGGTTTTCCCTTCCAATTGCTGTTATCATAATATTCAGATTTGAATCCATGTTGTTTTAATGAAGCATCAGTAAATAGATAATCGGTAGGAATTGCTTCAAAATAAGGTAATTTTGCTGCCAACTCGCAACCTTGTGCAAAAACGACTTCCGAATTTGGTAATTTTTCGCGGATTCCTGCAAGTGGTGTTTTTGGATTTGATGGATAACCGTTGTAATTGGCCAACAGCACTTCCAGGTCATCCGAATTAGGACCGATAACAGCAACTTTCTTCAGATTTTTACTGAGAGGGAGCAGGCTATTTTCATTTTTGAGCAACACCATCGATTTACGGGCTGCTTCAAGTGCCAATTGTTGATGTTCTTTGCTGTCGACCACCGAATAAGGGATCTGAGCATATTTCACATCTTTGTCTGAATCGAACTGACCCAGTTTCATACGTGCTAATATTAATCTTTTCACGGATACATTCAGTTCACCTTCTGTAATAAGACCTTGTTTCACCGCATTCACCAAAGCAGGATAACTATCGCCACAATTCAAATCTGTACCTGCTTTAACAGCCATAGCTGCAGCTTCCTCACGTGTACTTACAACATGATGCGCATTCTTTTCATAAAAGTCCCGTACTGCCCAGCAATCGGAAACGATATACCCCTTGAAACCCCATTTATCCCGTAGAAGGCTTTCCAGGAATTTATTACCACAACATGGCATTCCTTTAAAACTTTGATAAGCACACATCACCGAATAAACATGTCCCTCTTCCACTAATTTTTTAAAATGCGGAGTATATGTTTCAGCCATATCACGATCAGTAGGCCATACATCGAAGGAGTGACGGGTGGATTCAGGTCCGCTATGCACTGCAAAATGCTTTGCAGTTGCAATCAGTTTAAAATATTTCGGATCGTTGCCCTGCAAACCTTTTACAAAAGGTACAGCAAGTTCACCTGTCAGATATGGATCTTCACCATAGGTTTCCATACCTCGTCCCCAACGTGGATCACGAAAAATATTGATGTTTGGCGTCCAGAATGTCAAACCCTGATAAATACCACGTTTTCCACGTGTGATATATTCACTGTACTTAGCACGTGCTTCATCCGAAATAGCATTGGAAATTGTGAACATTTCTTCTGTATCCCACATAGCGCCCATACCAATTGCCTGGGGAAAAACGGTAGCTAAACCCGAACGTGCAACACCGTGCAAACATTCGTTCCACCAATTCATGGCTGGTACACCAAGCCTTTTGATTTCCGGAGAATCATATCGCATCAAATCTACTTTTTCCTGCAAAGTCAATCGTGATACCAAATCTTCGGTACGCTGTTCAAAACTCAGGTTGGAATTCTTGTAGGATTCAATCGGTTTGAACGATGTAAGAGTTAAAGTGATGATAAATGCAAAAAGTAACGTTTTAATACCTGATTTCATTGGTCTTTTTATTTTAACGGGAAAACGTGATTCTATAACTAATTTATTAATTCAAATTATATGTAATAGTTGATATTTAATGATATATTTATTAATCCATATAAGCTTACAATTCAGCGTCCTGGCAATTATTAATTATTAATTACTTACTACCATCGATGGTTTTAATAGTTCCATCTTCGTTATATTCCATTTCTACAACTTTCAGACTGCGTAACCACGTTAGGCCACCTGATGGTTTGCAGTCATGGTGAAATAAATACCATTTTCCTGAAAACTCACAAATAGAATGATGAGTAGTCCACCCAACGACCGGTGTAAGAATTATACCCTGATAAGTAAATGGACCGTACGGATTATCGCTAACGGCATAACATAACAAATGAGTATTTCCAGTAGAATAGGAAAAATAATATTTTCCATTGTATTTGTGCATCCATGATGCTTCAAAAAAACGTCGTTCATGATCCCCGGCTTTTAGAGGTTCTCCATTTTCATCCAGAATTACCAAATCATGTGGTTCTTCTGCAAACTCAAGCATATTATCGCTTAATTTCACCACTTTAGGGCATAGTGCAGGTTCATTGTCTTCCGGTTCATGCCCGCATTCAATAGCTTTGTTGTTACGATAGCGCTGGAGTTGTCCACCCCATAATCCTCCAAAATAAATATAATGATCTCCATTCTCATCTTCAAATGCACAAGGATCAATAGAGTAACTCCCTTTTATGGGGTTTGGCTCTGCTTTAAATGGTCCTTCAGGCTTATCACTTAAACTTACCCCGAGATGAAAAACATCATTTTTGTCTTTTAATGAAAAGTAAATATAATACTTCCCGTTTTTGTGCGCTGCATCACAATCCCACAGCTGGCGTCCTGCCCAGGCAATATCTTTCACATCGAGTGCTACTCCGTGGTCGGTTACCTCACCATCAATGCTATCCATAGAAAATACATGATAATCACGCATATCAAAATGGTCACCATTGTCATTTTCAGGTATACCCGACTCAACATCATGCGAAGGATATATAAATAATTTTCCATTAAAAACATGAACTGCCGGATCAGCAGTGAATAAATTTGGCACTAAGTATCTTGCTTGTTTCATTTTTTTTTTTTGAGTTTTGAAATACTTGTATTATTTTTTAATGTTAGAGTATTTTTTAATTTATTTAAATTCAGATTATTATCTTAATAATCGTAGAAACCAAATGATCAGATTATTTAACTAAATAAAGAATTCGTTATAATATGATTTAAAAGTCAATTTAAGATTGTAACAATCAGCGATAGGTTTTAATTTTTATAATTTTAAACTCTCCGGTCAATTAAGTAACATGCAAATAAGGCTTGTTTTCATACTAAAAAGTTTCCTTTAGTGCTAAGTTCTTTTATAGCCATTTTAAATTCTAACTAAATACGATAGTCAATATTTATTTGAAATGTTTTATTCTTTCAAACCCTGTAAGTAGAGAAATTATTAAAGAATCAATACGGGTAACCTGATAATTCAACTAAAAATTCCACTAACTAACACTTGATAGATTTAATCTAATATAATGTATAAAATGACTTCGAAATTTAGTAAAGGAAAAGCAATTCGAATTTATATGTAGTGCACTGAATTTATGCTTTGATATTGAAGAGTATGAATATGCAGATTTTATGATATTAGTTCTGATTAAATGA
>Ga0302215_10002573_pt1 | contig 12454 bp, 11 predicted proteins | sample II_Fen_N3_1_FD_194580 | JGI IMG/M metagenome (GOLD analysis project Ga0302215, IMG submission 194580) | Peat permafrost microbial communities from Stordalen Mire near Abisko, Sweden - II_Fen_N3_1 | ecosystem: Environmental > Terrestrial > Soil > Wetlands > Permafrost | place: Sweden: Abisko... | reverse complement strand
ATTTTGAACATCATATAGTAAAGGAGGTGATATTATGCCAGCTAAAAAAATTGCTCCAAAAAAGGTAGTAAAAAAAGCTGCCCCTAAGAAGGCCGTTAAAAAAGTTGCCCCAAAAAAGGTGGTAAAAAAAGCTGCCCCTAAGAAGGCCGTTAAAAAAGTTGCCCCAAAAAAGGTGGTAAAAAAAGCTGCCCCTAAGAAGGCCGTTAAAAAAGTTGTAAAGAAAGCTGCCCCTAAGAAGGCTGCTAAAAAAAGATAGTATTTAAAAATACTTAACTTTTTATATAAAATCAATAAAGTTTATTGATTTAAAAATTATACATAAACCATCCTAGTAATAGGGTGGTTTTTGTATGGTTAAAGGAACTTTATGATAAATTCATAGGCCTTGTGTTATGTTTTAAAAATGAAAAGATTATTTTTTATTGTTATATTCTTCGGGCTCATATTGTATTTAGGATTGTCAGCTCATTATTGGTTTAAGACGGATTACTTTAAAGTGATCTTTTTTGACGTGGGACAAGGAGATTCAATTTTAATTATTGCTCCAGGTGGCAAAACTATTTTAATAGATGGTGGGCCGGATCAAAAAGTTTTAAAAGAACTGGGTGCGGCTTTACCTTTTTGGCGACCGCAGATTGATTTATTAATAATCACCCACGCTCACGATGACCATATTGCTGGCTTAATTGAAATTAGTCGTCGCTATAAGATTAAACAAGTGCTGTATAATAATCTAAATTTTGAAACTCCAGCCTTGGAAGTTATTAAAAAAAGTTTTCAAGATAAAAAGTTAAATAAAATAATGGCTGAGCCAGGGATGTCTTTTAAGTTTATCAAAGACTGTTCCTTAAATATTTTAGCCGCTAGCAAAGAAACTGCTTTAGCAGAAAATGATTATTCAATTGTTAGTAGCTTTAATTGTTTGAATAAAAAAATATTATTAGCTGGAGACGCTGGAATAGAAATTGAACAGGAGTTACTGGCTAGTGGTTTAAATTTAAAATCAGATATTTTTAAAATTTCACACCATGGTTCAAACAGTGCTAATTCAGAAATTTTTTTAAAAGCTGTTAAACCACGAGCCGTGGTTATCTCGGTGGGGTTAAATAACCAATTTAATCATCCGTCGCCAGTTATTTTAGATAGATTACTTAAATTAGCTGTGGATATCTATCGAACTGATCAGATGGGTGCTTTAGAATTTTTAGCTAATAATAAAACAATAACATTAATAAAATAAGGTGGATAAAATGTTTAGTTTACCCCCTTGACAAAGACTTCTTCGTGTGATATATTAAACCGTTGTCAATTGAAAGAAGAATAAAGGCCATTTTGAACGGGTCAGGCACGACAAGCATGGGGATGTTCTTACTAGGGTTTTTTGGGCCTACAAAAGATGAAGGAATACTTCGGTATTATCGTTTTTTGTGGGCTCTGGAATTCCTAGGAGATATTTTCTTGCCTACCCGTTTAAGCTGGTCTTTTTTTGTATTAAAAAAATCACTCCGATAAAGGAGTGATTTTTTATTGGGAGATTAATTAGTTTTAGGGGTGCTTGAACTGGTATCAATTACTGGTGTCGAAGTAGCTATTGATTTTCCGATTAAGCAAACTTCTTGCCAAGGCACGTAGTGTGATTTAAAACGATTAGTTTTAACATCGCCACTGGCATAGGTTACCGTATAATCAAAATAAGCATCAGCTCCATTGTGAGCTTTCTCGGTACACTTTTTTTCGCCTGGCTTTAAGTCAGTGGTCTCAACTATTTTAGCAGGAGCCGGGGCTGTAATATTATAAACCACCGGGGTTGTTGAAGAAGCAATTCGGCCATCTTTTTTGCCCCAGAAGTCAAAATATAAATCATCTTTAACAATTCGTGATTGGATTAAAATATAATTTCCAGAATCGTTTAAAAAACGGACATCTGGCCAAGGATCATAAATAGCGGCATCAGTTCCGGCTGGCTCATAATAAGCCACGCGATAAGAATGGTTTTGTCTGGCCGTAATCGGTAGTCCTGACATTAAAGCGGATCTAAAAATAGTAGTGCCAACTTGGCATAAACCACCACCGTATTCGGGAATAGTTTTATTATTTTTAATTACGAGTTCGGTTAAATATCCGGTACTAGCATCAATTGCTCCTAAAGCCTTAACTAAGGAAAATTCTTCACCTGGAGCAATTAGGATACCATTAACAGCATCAGCGCCAACTTGAATATTGTGTCTGCGATTAGCGGGTGAGCCAGTAAACCTGGATTGCCCAGTACCAATTATTTCTTGAATATTGTAAGCATCTGTATTTTCTGATAAATCACTTTTAGTGATATCAATCGTTAGAGGGGCTTCGTTTAAATTATTAATTAAATATCGTTCTTTAATACTAGTTGCACTATTTTCTAAATTTAATTTTTGACCAACTCCTCCCGCTTGCCAACTAGTCATTTTGCCATTTTTCATTTCGTAGCGTGGTTTTTGAGCTTCTCGGTCAATCGCAATTGCAATTTTATTTTTTAAATAGTCAGCAATTTTATTAGTATCAAGGGAAATATGATAGTTGCCAGTTTCACCTTCACTTATTATCCATGAAGCTAGAATTTCTTTTTTAACAATCCAAGAACTAGTGGAGGCGGTTGAAGTGGCGGTTAATTTCAAATCACCACGAGCAATTAGAGATTCAGCAGCGGGCTTTAGTGATTCCAAATCACTAACGTGAACAGCTGGACGAGAAGTGACTGTTTTTAAAATTACCGCTTGATTATTTAGAGCACTAAGATCTTGGTTTATGTGACTGAAAGCTAAATTAAAATCAATCTGTCGACCAACTCTTTCGGGCTCAATGTTAAAAGCTAAGTCATTATTAGTATTTTTAGCAATTATAAAAGTCGCATTTTGTGAAGCAATTTCGACATCTTTTAGATTTTCAATAATAAAAGCTTTGGCCCGATCTTTGTCTAAAGAATAAGACATACTAATTAAATGATCAGAAAAAACTCCTTTAAAATAATTAACTAGGTAAGCAGAGAAAGAATTTTGGGGGCTAGCAATTAGGACTTGCTTCATGGTTTCATCGCGGTCGTAAGTAAAGACTGGAAAACTTAAGTCAGTATTAACAGCGATTATAGAAGGTAAAATTATAGTTTGATTATTATAGGTAATTGGTAAGCCAACTGATTCCATGCGATCGGCTTCAATATTTATTTTTTCTTCAGCTTGTTTAGGAGTCAGACCACCTAAATCAATCGTTCCAATTTTAATGCCAGGATTAATATGGTTACGATAATTATTATTCCAGTTAGCATAAAGTAAGGCGGTAGGAATAATTATTACTAATAAAAAAACCAAGCCCAGGATGATGGTTTTTGTTTTATTTGTTAATTTGTTCATATTTTTCCGAATCAGGAATCTATTTTTTGCCGCCTAATAATTCATTTAAAATTTCTTTAGCAACAATATTTTTATAATTGGTTGTTTCGAAATTAATTTGTAAATTTAAAGTTTGGCCGATATTTAGATTGTCTGGTAATTTATCAATTGGAAGATAGATTAGGTTGTTATCCTGATCTTTTAAAATTGCTTGGCAGCTAGATATCTCTTTGATAGTTAAAGGGTAATCCATAGTTTATTCTTTGCTTTTAACCTCAATATGTTTAGTGTTTATTTTATGTAGAGTGACAGTTAAGACACCGTTTTCTAAAATAGCATCAACGCGCTGATTGTTAACTTCAGCCGGTAAAATGATGGAACGAGAAAAAGAACCAAAATAGCACTCTTTATAAAAATAATCTTCTTCTTTAATGTTATTATCTTCACTTCGCTTACCTTTAATAGTAAGCAAATCATTGTGTAGAGAAATTTTTAAATCTTCAGGGTTGATACCAGCCACGGTTGATTTTATAATAATTTCTTGAGGGGTTTGATAGACATCAATTAAAAGTTGACCTTCTAAGTCTTTTTCCCCAGCCCATTCGCTAATTGATGGGTAGTCGTTTTCACTGATTATAGCTTGGCCTTTTTTGGCGAAGAGATTGTTAAGCATAAAAATATGAGTATATGATGTGGGCCCGTGCAGACTCGAACTGCAGACCTCTACGATGTCAACGTAGCGCTCTAACCAACTGAGCTACGAGCCCTAATTGGCTCCCCACAAGTATCAATATTTATATATGGTATCAGCTTTAACTTCAAAAGTAAAATAATAAAAAATAACTGATTTCGCAGTCATTTCTTAAGGTGCTCCCAGATGGAATCGAACCATCGACCCCCGCTTTATAAGAGCGGTGCTCTAACCGCTGAGCCATGGGAGCTAGTAATTTTATCTTATTTATATATAGCACCAGAGACGTTAGAGCGCAAGATTAGGCTATTTATTTAATTAGGTTTTTTAATTTTATTTCTAAATCACTAAGATATTTTTGACTTACTTCTTCTAATTTTCCCGACAGATTAGCTTGAGCAATTTTAGAGGTTCCTTTTGGATTATAATCTTTTAGTATTTCCAGGGCGTTAACATTTTTAACTGAATAAAGGAGAATTTTATTTTGTTCATTTTCTGGATTTTCAAAAATAATGGTAATTACTTTAGCCTCGGGTATATTAACGATTAATTCATCAATAATATCTAGTAAGCTATCTTCCATGGCTTCGGTTGTTTTAAAATCATCTCGTTTGATAATCGACCAGACTATTTGACCGTTTAAGGAAGTGTTTAAATTACTTAAAACTTTACCCCATAATTTTAAAGTTTTAAAATTACGAGAGTGATAAAGTTTATCAATTATTTCTTCACGTCTGCCGCCTAAAGAAATTAATTTGGAAGTAGTTAGTAAGGTTCGGGGGCTTAAATTAGGAGTTCTAAAATTTTTAGTCCCAGAAATTATGCCAGCTAGTAAACAAGTAGCAATATCTTCATCCATTAAATCGGCTTGTTTTTCTTGGATTAAATCAAACAAAGTTTCCGAAGTTGACGTGGAATTTATATCAATTAAGTTTATTTGACCGAATTCCTCATTGCTAGCTTGGTAGTCAATATTTATAATACTAGTTTTGTAAAAAAATTCGACATTGTTATCATAAATTTGACCAAGCGATTCTAGGTCGGTGGCACCAAGAGTGATAATTAAATCATATTTAAAACCACTGTCAGTAGTTGAAATATCTTCGGCTTTAAACCAACCATCTTCAGGGGAAATAATAAAATTTAACTTGTTATCTAAAATATTATATTTAACTTTATTAATTTTAGTTTGGCTAATGTCTAGAGAAATAATAAATTTACGTAGATTATTTAAAGAATTTTTTATTTCAAGTTGACCTGGTAAAAATGACCAAACTGGACTTTTAGCAGACGAATCAGCCACAATTTCGACCTCCTTGTTTAATTTTTTTAAAAATAAAAACAAAGCCAAAGAAGAGGCGACGGCATCACCAGTCCAGTCGGTCGGAAAAACGATGAGCGGACGCTCACATTTATCGATTTGTTTAAAAAATTGTTCTTGGGTATTTAGCATTTAATTGAATTTTATTAAAGGGTGGACTTATTAATATATCGCTATTTTAGCCTTAAGTCAAGGTGGTAATGAAGCACTTTTTTAGTTGACTATTAGGCTTTTTTTTGTTAATTTAGAGAGTATGAAACAAGAACTCGACAAAGCTTATATCCCTCAAGATAATGAGGATAAAATTTATAAAATTTGGGAAGATTCTGGCTTATTTAACCCAGATAATTTAGGTTTGCCAGACAGTGCTCCATCTTATACGATTGTTCTGCCACCACCTAATATTACCGCCAAACTTCATATCGGTCATAGTTGTATGTTAGCGATTGAAGATTTACTGATTCGTTATCGTCGGATGACTGGTTATCGAGCGTTATGGTTGCCAGGCACAGATCATGCTGCTATTGCCACTCAAATGGTAGTGGAGAAAAAAATCTTTCAAGAAACTGGTAAAACTCGTCATGATTTAGGACGAGAAAAGCTATTAGAAGAGGTTTGGGCTTTTTTACGTAGCACTCAGGCGACTATTTTACATCAAACTAAGAAGATGGGCTCATCTTTAGATTGGTCACGAGTGGCCTTTACTTTTGATGAAGAGAGACAACGGGCAGTTAATCGCATGTTCGTTGATATGTATCAAGCAGGTGTGATTTATCGGGGCGAGCGCATTGTTAACTGGTGTCCTCATTGTCACTCAACTTTAGCTGATGATGAAGTTGAATATAAAGAACAACAAGCTAAACTTTATACTTTTAAATATAGTGCCGATTTTCCGATCTCAATTTCCACTACCCGACCAGAAACTAAATTAGGTGATACAGCTGTCGCAGTGAATCCTAAGGATGAGCGTTATAAAGATTATATTGGAAAGGAATATGACGTTGATTTCTGCGGTCAGGCACTTCATCTTAAAATTATTGCCGATCGTAACGTAGAAGCAGATTATGGCACTGGGGCACTAGGGGTTACGCCAGCTCACTCGATGGTTGATTGGCAAATGGCTCAAGCTAATAATCTGCCAGTGATTAAAGTTATTAATGAAGATGGCTTAATTCATAGTGGCTTCGGAAAATATTCCGGACTAAGCGCTGAGGCTGCCCGTCAGTTAGTAATTAATGAACTTAAATCTCGTAATTTAATGGTGGCGGAAGAGGATATAACTAATAATTTATCCGTTTGTTATCGCTGTGACACACCAATTGAACCATTGCCATCGAAACAGTGGTTTGTGAGTGTTGATAAAAAATTAGATCGTTTAGGCGGACTGTCTTTAAAAGAAAAAGCTTTAGAAGCTGCGCAAACGAAAAAAATAGAATTTATTCCGGAACGTTTTGATAAACGTTATCAAGATTGGATGGCTAATTTACATGATTGGTGTATTTCACGTCAGATTTGGTTTGGTCATGCCATTCCAGTTTGGTATAAAGGGGAAGAAGTTTATTGTGGCGAAACTGCGCCCGTTGGTGATAGTTGGATTAAAGATGAAGACACACTAGATACTTGGTTTTCCTCTGGGATGTGGACATTCTCGACTCTTGGTTGGCCGGATAATTATAAAGACGGAGTTAAACTTGGTGACTTAGCTAAGTTTCATCCAACCCAAATACTGGAAACTGGATATGAGATTTTAACTTTATGGGTTTCACGAATGGTAATGATGTCATTCTTTGCTTTGGGAGAAATCCCTTTTGAAAAAGTTTATTTACATGGCACAATTTTAGATGCCAAGGGTAAGAAGATGAGTAAGAGCAAGGGGAATGGCGTTGATCCACTTGATGCTATTAATGAATACGGCGCCGATGCTTTGCGTTTATCATTACTGATGGGTTCTACTCCAGGAAATGACAGTCGCTATAGTGCTGAGAAAATTGAATCAAAAAGAAATTTCATTAATAAACTTTGGAATATTTCTCGTTATATTTTAAGTGCGATAAATCCAGAAACAAATTTACAAACTGACAAAGTGCCACTTACTAAAACAATGGCCGATCGTTGGATTGTAAGCGAATTAATTAGTGCCCGACTAAGTATTAAATCACGCTTAGAAAACTTTGAATTTTCTTTAGCTGCTGAAGAGCTAACAGAGTTTACTTGGAATAAATTAGCGGACTGGTATTTAGAAATTGCTAAAATTGAAAAAGACAAAGATGAGATTTTGGTTTATTTATTAAAAAATATCTTAATCATGTGGCATCCGTTTATTCCTTACGTGACTGAGACTATTTGGGCTCAGCTTGAGGATGGATTGTTGCTTGTTAAGCAATGGCCAAAAGATGAAAACTTTATTCCTGACACCGAAGCGTTAGCTCAAATTAATTCTTTACAAGAAATAATTATTTCAATCCGTAATGCGAGAAGTGAAAATAAAATTGAACCAGGACGAAAGATTAAAGCTTTAATTTATAGTAAAAAAACTTTCTTGGCAGAGTGCATGGAACTAATTAAAGGATTAAAAACTGGTTTAAGCGATTTAGAGATAAAAGAATCTGGCAATGTTCCCGCTAATTCCATCACTATTTCGATTGGCCATTTAGATATTTATTTATTAGAAGCCGTTGACCCGGAAAAAGAAAAAGTTAGACTTATAAAAGAAAAAGAAAATTTAGAAAAGGTTATCGCTAATCTAAGTGCCCGGTTAAGTAATGAAGAATTTACAGCTAAGGCCCCAGAAAATATTGTTAAGGCGGAAACCGAAAAATTAAATGGCTATATTTTAGAATTGGATAAGATAAATAAGCTAATCATATGACTTTAAAAAAATATTTAATGCTAACAGCAATCGCTACGGCTATATGTTGGACAGTTTTTCTGTTCATCGCTAGTGTAGTTAATCCAGACTCAACTAGTTGGTTAGGTTTTGTTTTATTCTATCTAGCTTTATTTATGGCAGTATCTGGTACGTCATCACTGATTGGTTTTTTAATTCGCTTCGTTGCTTTGCGTCATGAATTAGTTTTTTACGCGGTTAAAATTGCTTATCGTCAGTCTTTTATGTTTGCCTTATTTATTATTGCTACTTTAATTTTATTATCCCAGGGCTTATTTTCTTGGCTTAATTTATTTATGTTGATTGCAGTCTTTGTGATTGCAGAAATGGTTATGATTCATTCTCAAAAAACTAGATAAAAAAATATATGAAGACTAAGTTACAACAACTTAAAGAAGAATTTTTAAAACAATTAACCACGATTACTGATTCCGATAAATTACGCGAATTTGAATTAAAATTTTTATCCCGTAAAGGTGAGTTAGCTAAGGTGATGGGCTCAATTAAAGAATTAAGTGATGAGGCTCGGAAAGAAGCTGGAGCTTTAGCTAATGAAATTAAAGTTGAATTACAAGAACAGTTTAATAAGGTCAAGCAATCTTTTGATAAAGAAAAAGTGGAAAGTAGTGACATAGATGTTACTTTGCCGGGTAAGAAATTAATCGCGGGACATCTTCATCCATTAACATTGGTGCAGAATGAAATTGAAGATTTATTTACGTCCATGGGTTTTATGGTGCTTGATGGTCCAGAACTTGAAAGTGATTATTATAATTTTGAAGCTTTGAATGTGCCACCACATCATCCCGCTCGTGATATGCAGGATACTTTTTATGTTGATTTAAAAAATAAAGAGGGGGAATATGATTTATTGATGCGGACTCAAACTTCACCAGTTCAGATTAGAGCCATGAAAAAATATGGGGCACCGCTTAAAGCAATTATTCCAGGTAGAACTTTTCGTTGTGAAGCCACTGACGCTAGACACGAACATACTTTTTATCAGTTAGAAGGTTTAATGATTGATAAGAAAATAAATTTTGCCCACCTTAAAGGCATGTGTGAAGTTGTTGGTAAAAAATTATATGGACCAGAAACTAAATTTCGAATGCGTCCTAAATTTTATCCTTTTGTAGAGCCAGGCTCTAATGGCGAATATACTTGTTTTTTATGCCAAGGCAAAGGTTGCCGAGTTTGTAAACAAACAGGCTGGTTGGAAATTTTAGGTTGTGGTTTAATTCACCCTGACGTGCTTCGTGCCGGTGGCATTGATCCTGAAGAATATTCTGGCTTTGCTTTTGGTTTCGGCTTAACTCGACTGGCAATGCTTAAATATGGCATTGATGATATTCGTTTATTTATGGGTGGCGATCAGCGTTTTATCCAACAATTCTAATTACTAATATATGTTATTATCTCTTAATTGGTTAAAAGATTTTGTAAAAATTCCTAAAAGCATTACGCCCGAAGATTTAGCTCTTCGTTTAACAATGCATACAGTTGAAGTTGAAGGTTTCAATGACCAATCAACTAATTTTCAAGGCGTGGTAGTTGGGAAAGTTTTGGAAGTTGAAAAACATCCTAATGCTGACAGATTACGAATCACTAAAATTGATGTTAAAAAAGAAATTTTAACTATTGTTTGTGGCGCTCCTAATATTGCGGTTGGACAATTAGTGCCGGTGGCAACTATTGGTACAATTTTGCCTAATGGTTTAGAAATTAAAGAATCAGAAATTCGTGGCGAAAAATCATCCGGGATGGTTTGTGCTGAAGATGAATTGGGACTGGGCAGTAATCATGACGGCATAATGGTGCTTGGTAAAAAAGCCAAGGTGGGAGAAGCCTTTGCTGAGTATTTAAATTTAGATGATATTATTTTAGAAATTGATAATAAATCTTTATCTAACCGGTCTGATTTATGGGGTCATTATGGTATGGCTCGTGAAATTGGTACTTTTTATGATGAAGAACTTAAAGATTACACAGAATTTTTAAAACCAGAGATAATTGAAGGCTCTGAAAAATTAGATATAAAAGTAGAAGATAAAAAATTATGCCCGCGGTATATGGCTTTGGCGGTTAAAGGAATTAAAGTGGAAGAATCACCGCGTTGGTTAAAAGATCGTTTAGTTGCAATCGGACTTCGTCCAATTAATAATATCGTAGACATTACTAATTATGTCATGTTTGAAATTGGTCAGCCACTTCACGCTTTTTCTAGGGACCAGGTCGCTAAGATTATTATTAGAACCGCTAAAAAAGGTGAGCACATTGAAACTTTAGATGGTAAAGAAAGGGAATTAGACGAAGACATGTTAGTCATTGCTAATTCCGACGGCCCAATCGCTGTGGCTGGTGTTATGGGCGGACAACATAGTGCCATTAGCGATGAGACAACGGAAATTATTATTGAGGCCGCTAATTTTGAGGCGGTATCAATTCGTAAGACAGCTGGAAAATTAGGACTACGTACTGACGCTTCAATGAGATATGAAAAATCTTTGGATCCTAATTTGGCCGAAACTGGTTTACGCCGGGCTTACGCTTTAATCAAGACAATTTGCAAAGACGCTGAAGCTATTAGTGAAATTACTGACATTAGTAATTTTTCAGTTAATCAGGGGCCGATTATTCTAAACTTAAATTGGATTAACGATAAGATTGGTCAAGAAATTCCTGAAAAGCAGATAATAAATATTTTAGAACGACTAGGTTTTGGAGTTGAAAAAAATGAAGATAATTTAAATATCACAATTCCTACTTGGCGAGCCGCTAAAGATGTTTCAATTAAAGAAGATATCTTAGAAGAAATAGTTCGAATTTACGGGTATGATAATATTGTTACAGCCACTCCCCTTATTTCTTTAGATCCACCAGAAGTATTAAGCGAAAGAATTTTGGAACGAAAGTTAAAAAATATTTTATCAGGCAATTTAAATCTAAATGAAGCTTATAATTATTCTTTTGTTGGCGAGAGCCAACTCATGAAATTAAATTTAGATTTTACAAATTATTTAAAATTAGTAAATCCAATTTCTGATCAACAAACATTATTGCGTCAGAATTTAATTGTTGGTTTACTTAGTAGTGTTAGAATTAATCAATTTAATTTTGACGAAGTTCGCTTATTTGAATTAGGACGAGTTTATTTTGACGCCCCAGGAGTATATGATAAAGCTGGTGAAGATAAGGAACGCTTACCTTACCAAGAAAAACGAATTGCTTTTGCTCTATCCGGTAAGAGTGGCGATTATTTTTATGAAGCTAAAGGAATTACTGAAAATTTAATTAAACTAATTTTTGGTGGTTTTTGGGAAACGGAATTTGTAACGGTTGAAGATTTTCCAGCGTATAGTGATAATAAAAAATCAGTTAGAGTTCGGGTTAACAATCATGATCTTGGTTTAATTTCTACTATAAATAATGAAGTTGCTAATAAATTTGGTTTAAAAAATGAAACTGTTACTACGGAATTAAATTTTGCCGAACTCCTGGCATTATTTGTTGCTTGTCCATTTGTTAAATATGAAGCTGCTCCAAAATATCCAAAAATTTCTCGTGACTTAGCTTTTGTAGTCGACAGTGGAATGATGTATAATGATTTAAGAAGAGAAATAAAATCTTTCGATGATTTAATTGTTGCCGTAGAATTATTTGATAGTTATCAGGGGGATAAACTAGGAGAAGATAAAAAAAGTTTAGCCTTTCATGTTATTTATCAATCACTTGAGAGAACTTTGCGGGCGGAAGAAATTGATGAAATTCAAGCTAAATTAATTACTCGCTTAGAAGAAAAATTTAGTGCTCAAATTAGAAACTTTTAAATTTAAATAAATTACAATCTTATGTTCGAAACTTCTAGCGATGTTTTAAATTTGGTATTATCCGTTTGCATCGTTGCACTTACATTCTTTTTATGTTGGGGAATTTATTATTTTGTAGTGGCTGTTCAAAAATGGTACCGCATCACTAAAAAGATTGAGACTGGTGTTGATGACGTTGAGCAAATTATTTCCACAGTTAAAGAAAAACTTCATGGTAGCGCCGCTTATCTTCTAACTTTAGGAGATGTCGCTAAAAAGGTCTTTGATTTTGTTCAAGAAAAAAGATCAGAAGCCAAGGCTCGACCTAAAACTGCTAAAGCAAATACAAAAAAGAAGAAATAAAAAAATCGCCCGTAAGTGGGC
>Ga0302215_10002572_pt1 | contig 12460 bp, 8 predicted proteins | sample II_Fen_N3_1_FD_194580 | JGI IMG/M metagenome (GOLD analysis project Ga0302215, IMG submission 194580) | Peat permafrost microbial communities from Stordalen Mire near Abisko, Sweden - II_Fen_N3_1 | ecosystem: Environmental > Terrestrial > Soil > Wetlands > Permafrost | place: Sweden: Abisko... | reverse complement strand
TCGTTCGGAGTGAAAAGGGGGGAGTGTTACCGTGTAATTTTTCCCTGGCTCAACCACCATTGTACCGCAGTATTTTTCGAGATCGGCATATATTTCAATCGTTTGGCTGATTGGTAGTGTCACGGAAAACGTTCCATCCGCGCCAATTTTTGTCGTGGCTAACTCAAGTTTCTGCCGGAGAACCGGATCGGGTATCGTATAAAAAGTAATTTCTTTCGCGCTGTAATCGACTGCTTTGCCTGACAGAACTGACTTTTGGGCACTGACCTGAATCGAGATCAGCAATAGAAGTATAAAAGTTTTAAAATAGAGCATATTTAATCTTCGTAAAACTCCGAAATATCAAGACAAGCGGGCAGAAAAAGACTTGCATCTCCTCTGTGCCGCAGGATATCCCGCACAATTGTTGATGAGATTGCAGTTGTTTCTGGTGTTGTGAGCAAAAATACAGTTTCGATTTCAGGGTGCATCATTTTATTAATCTGCGCAATAGCTCTTTCGTATTCGAAATCGGAAGCAGTTCGTAACCCCCTTAAAATATATTGGGCGTGAACCCTTTTGCAATAATCAACTGTCAATCCTTCGAATTTGCCTACCTTAATTTTAGGCTCATTTTCGAATACACGCTTGATCCACTCTTTCCTTTTTGCCAAGGGGTAGTAAGGCTCCTTGTTGGAATTATATCCAATCATAATGATAATCTGATCGAACATTGGTAAAGCGCGCCTGACAATCGATTCATGTCCTAAGGTAAATGGGTCAAAGGAACCCGGGAATATTGCTATTCTTTCCATCCTGGATATTTTATTGTACAAAACTAATAAGAAAAATGTCACAATTCGTTAATGTAACAATAGACTTCGTCGAACTTTGTTTCGACAATTATTGTTTTCTTTACAATACTTGTAATAAGGAATATGACAGAACGGGATATCATTGGAATTTTCGGGAAGATGAACTCAGGGAAGAGCTCCCTGATGAACCTTCTTACTCAACAGGAAACCTCTATTGTTGATACAACTCCCGGAACTACAGCTGATACGAAAATAACGTTGACAGAAATTCATGGTTTGGGACCTGTGAAACTAATGGATACAGCCGGGTTTGATGAGCAGAATGTGCTTGGTTTTAAAAAACTAAAGAAGACAATTTCTGCATTAAAAGAATGCGATCTTGTTCTGCTTGTTATTGATCCGGCAACTTTTGATTATGAGAATGATAAGTTTATTCTCGAACAGGCGCGGTCCCTTGAGAAGCAGGTGATTGTTGTTTATAATCTTTTTCGTAACACGGATAAGAACCGAATTGACAAAGTTGAAGAAGTACTCGCAAGGTTACGGGTTTATCACAGGATAGTGTTGAGTGCTATAGATATTAATTATCGTCAGCGATTACTTGAGGCAATTCTTGCCAATTACATTCCTAAAAATGTAACGGTCGAATTAATGCCATTTGTTGAGAAGGAGGAATTTTATATTCTGAATATTCCGATGGACGAAGAGACACCGCCCGGAAGATACCTGCGACCCCAGGCGATGGCCGAAGAGTATATTACCCGAAAATGGGCTTTCCCGGTTTCTTACCGGATGAACCTGGTAAAAGCCAGGGCAGGTGACCCTTCTGAAAAAGAAAGGTGGTACACTTTTATCAATAGTTTTACCCGAAGGCCGAAAGCAATTATCACCGATTCGCAGGCGATGGACATCATGAAAGACTGGGCACCTGACGATATGGCATTGACGACATTTTCGATCATGATGATCAATTACATGAGTAGGGGAAGGCTGAATGAGTTTGTGAGTGGAATCAGGGCATTGAACTCCTTAACTGCAGGTGATCATATTTTGATTGCTGAGGCCTGTAACCATTCCCGTATCAGGGAGGATATCGGAACAGTTCAAATACCTAATCTGCTGAAGAAATTCTACCCGGAAGTAATTGTAGATTATACTTTTGGAAGAGAGTTCGTTGATGACCTGGACATGAAAAAGTACAACCTGGTGATTCACTGTGGAGGATGTATGATCTCAAATCAGCGTATGGCAGCACGACTTCGCGATCTGAACGCAACTGGAATACCGATTACCAATTATGGCATTTTTCTATCCTATATTCATGGAGAAAAAATATTGGATAGGGTGATCGCACCTTGGGAAGTGAACAATGAACAGTAAACAATGAAAAGTGAACAGTAATCAACGCATTCTCAAAATTTCATTTTCACCTATTCACGTTTTCTCCCCTTCCCCTCTTCTCAAATCATTTCTTCAAACAGCAACTCTTATATTTTTTCCCCGATCCGCAAGGGCATAGATCATTTCGGCCTACATTGTTGAAAATGCTTGCAAGCATCGGATTTTCTTCTGCGAAGATTCCTTCTGCATTTTTGTAATGAGTATTCCAATCGCCACGTTGATGAAAATAACATCCGGGAGTATGGGTTTCATCATCAAATAATTCGAGCGCGTACATAAGCTCCTCCCTGATCAGGTTTTCATTCGTCCCTTTTTGGGTGAATGGAATAAAATCCTCATGAAGCTTTTTGACTTCGCTACGGCACGAATTAAGCCGGGTCTCGGCAACGTGCACTGCCAGCAGCGGTTTCCATCCCGTGTTGGGATTACTCAGCAGTTTGGCGATTTTCTCACCGTGTATTTCATCTTTGGCAGAGTAGATGCAATCGTACAGAAAAAGATAGGGCGCATTGCTTTTTAGCGATACCTGTTTTTCGATGGCATCAAGAAAGGAAGCAACAGTTTCCGGATACCGTTCGGAAAGTAGCCCAACCAAAAATAACCCTTGTTCATCAAGAAGATCCCAGTCCGGTGAATCTGCAGTTGTAAAAAGGTTGATAACAGATGGAACCATTTTAAGTGAAGAATGCACTTCGGCAAGAATGGCGTACCACAATGGCAGATTGGGCAAACTTTTATTCAGCATCGAAACCCGCTCATCATATGCATTATCCAAATGAAAGATAATCCTGTTTTCGATGTCTTCATCGTATGGAAGAGTCATTAAAAATTCAAGTGCTTCAAATGGAACTCCAGTAGTTTGAGAATGCAGAATTGCTATTGCTTCTTTTTTTGTCATCGCAGTTTTTATTTTCGGCGCAAAGATAAAAGATATAAATTATAGAAGCGGTGGTTTTCATGAAATAGGCAATCGCGCAGCTCAATCCCCGAATTGTTTCGATGGGTTTTCCCACAATTAAGGTGAGATATTTCATCTTAAAGATGAATCAATTGATGTTTGGGATGAACCATTTGATGTTTGAGATGAAAAATAAAATCTAAAAACAAAGCCGGACTTTTTTAGGGTCCGGCTTTGATATATTTTAAACTGATTATTATTTAGTTGCTGTTTCCAGTCTTTTCATGATTGAGAAGATAACTGTAGCTGAAACCAAAATACAAACGATGAAGATGAGCCATAATTGCCACAATTCCAATCTGCCCCAAAAGTAACTTCCAACAAACAAAAGTTTATTTCCTACCGCAGTCGCTAAAAGCCAGCCACCTTGCATCAACCCCTGGAATCGCTGTGGTGCAACCTTGGAGACAAACGAAAGCCCCATCGGGCTGAGAAATAATTCAGCAACAGTCAAAATCAGGTAACTGTTAACCAACCAGTATGGTGAAACCCTTGAAGCTTCCGGGACAGCTTGTCCGGCCAACTCATGAGGAGAAATCAGCCCGATAGATGCAATCAAAACAAGCAAAAATCCACCGGCTGCAATGATCATTCCGATGCCGATTTTCTTTGGTGTTGAAGGTTCTTTGCCGGCTTTATTCAGCATGGCAAAAACACCCATAACCAGAGTCGTCAATGCAACAATAAACAGAGGATTAAACGATTGGAAAACTTCAGGTGCAATGGCATTACTAACATCGTTATTACTTATAAAATAATAAGAGAAGCCACCGCCAACAAGGATCATTGCGGCTCCGATCAAGCGTGTTGTCAACTCTTTACCTTTGCCGATTATTACAAATAGACCACCAATGGTAGTTATGACTGCTAAAATCGACCACATATCGAAGAACAGGTAAGTAAATGCGCTAACTTCCTTTACGATATAGTCACGGGCAAAAAAGGTGAGGGTTAATCCATTTTGATGAAATGACATCCAGAAGAAAATGACAACAAAGAAAACCAAGATCAACGAAGTCACCTTTGGTTTTTCTTCCTTGGTCGAAATCATGGTTATCCAAGTTACAAAAGCGGCAAATAAGCCAAATGCCATACCGGTTTTATAGTCAAGCACCAGTCCTGTAAGCACAGTCACGATTGTGGCCGCTGCCATAGAAGCGATAATGGCAATCGGACTGGTTTGTGAACTTTTGGATTCAGCAGCAGTCTTTACCTTTGAAGTATCAGCTTTTACTGCTTGTTTTTCTGCATTTGGAAGGTATTTCTGAAAGAAAATATAGACCAGCATGGAGATGATCATTGCTCCGGCAGCAATTCCGAAAGCATAATTGTACCCGCGTGAAAAAACTTCAACGTAATTGTGTGCAAAAGCACCCAAATCGGCAACCGGACCGGCAACATTTGCCTTATTTGCGAGTTCAGCAAATTGTGTGGTATCAGTCAATGTACCATTAATGTATTGGTGACAAAGTGAAGGAAGACTTCCGTCATGCAGCAGACCATTCGATTTTAACCACCAGTTACGAACGCCTGTTGCAGCAAATGGCGCGAAGAAAGCACCTACATTGATCCCCATGTAAAAGATCATAAATGCTGAGTCCCTCATTTTAGAGTACTTCGGATCGTCGTACAATTGTCCAACAACTGCCTGAAGATTCCCTTTAAACAAGCCGTTTCCGAAAGCAATTACAAACAAGCTAACAACCGTAATTGTCAGCGACATACCTGGAATGGCAAGGCTGGCATATCCGATAAGCATGATAGCAATTCCGGCAAAAATAACCAGTTTGTACTTTTTAGTATAATCGGCTAATATTCCGCCAATAAGGGCAAGTGCATAAATTCCGAAGTAAAACCAACTGTAAATTTCACCGGCCGATTCTTCTGACAACCCAAATCTGGCCTGAAGAAATAACACTAAAATTGCCATCATTGTATAAAATCCGAACCGTTCGCCCATATTTGCGAAAAAGGCTACTAAAAGCCCTTTGGGATGTCCTTTAAGCATAAAAATTATTGTTTAAGGAGTTTAAAAAATGTTTAATTTGCAGCAAATATAGCGATCTTTTTTGGTGCAGTGATGCTGCGAAAAGTCATGTTATGAGTAAAACTGTTGCATTTATTGAACTATATGCAATCTTCGTTTGCCTCGAAAAGATTTCTTCGTAAATTTGAAAGAAGTAAAACGACGGACAATGAAATTTTTCACCACTTCTCAAATTGCTGAAATTGACCAATATACTATAGTAAATGAGCCTATTGCGGCCATCGACCTGATGGAACGCGCATCAGAACAACTGGAAATATGGATCGAAACTCACTTTGATACCCATAATCAAATTGCGGTTTTTGCGGGCCCGGGGAATAATGGAGGCGATGCTTTAGCCGTTTCGCGCATGTTGGTTGAGAAGAAATACAAGGTAGATGTTTATATTCCTGATTCCGGTAAAAAGTTTTCAGACTCTTTTAAAATCAATCTCGACCGTTTAAAAAATCGGATAGAAGTAAATACCCTCAATTGGAATAATAGCGAACTACTTCCTGAACTTATTGAATATGATTTGATTATTGATGGATTATTTGGCTCGGGCCTATCACGCCCGCTCTCCGGTTTTCCGGCACAACTTGTAAAGCACCTGAATCGTTCCGGTTTGCCGATTGTATCCATCGATATTCCATCCGGGCTAATGGGTGAAGACAACATAGGAAATGATCCGGACGCAATTATTCAGGCAACTAATACATTGACATTCGAATTTCCGAAATTGAGTTTCTTTTTTAGAGAAAATGAGCGGTTTACGGGTAATTGGGAAATTCTCCCTATTGGGTTGCATCCTGACGGAATTGTGCAAACCGAAACGCTTTGGCATTATTCAGACCTCAAAACAATGGTTTCGATATTAAAACCAAGGAAGAAATTTTCACACAAAGGAACTTACGGGCATGCACTTTTGATGGCCGGGAGCTTAGGTAAAATGGGTGCTGCTGTACTCTCAGCAAAGGGATGTCTCCGGTCAGGAGTCGGTTTACTTACAATTCATATCCCAAAATCTGGAAATCAGATCGTACAATGCGCCGTTCCAGAGGCGATGGTCAGTATGGATAAATCCGAGAATCTGATTTCAGGAATTCTACATCTTGACAAATATAAAGCCATCGGTATCGGGCCCGGAATAGGGAAAGCGAACCAAACAGCGATTGCTTTTGAGCTGCTTTTGGAAAATTATCATGGACCATTGGTGGTGGATGCCGATGCGCTCAATTTGCTTTCGGAGAACCCTGAATTGATTGAATTACTTCCTGAAAGATCAATTCTCACTCCCCATCCGCTCGAATTTGAGCGATTGGCCGGACATGCGGAATCCGATTTTGAAAGGTTAAAGCTTGCACTGAACTTTGCTAAAATCCATCGTATTGTCCTTGTTCTGAAAGGAACATATACGGCCATCGTTTTGCCAGACGGCAATTGCTGGTTTAATATTACAGGAAATCCTGGCATGGCAACTGGTGGCAGTGGTGATGTACTGACGGGTGTTTTAACCGGGTTACTTGCACAAGGTTATACACCTGCCGAGGCAGCAATCCTGGGCGTTTATCTTCATAGCCTTTCTGCCGATTTATCCATCTCGGATTCCGGAATTTCTGAGGAATCATTACTTGCCAGTGATATTGCTGATGGGCTTGGTCTGGCTTTTGGACTTCTTAAAAGAGATGATGATTTTGGGAAAGCCAAAAAAAAGAATCAATTTTGAAAGTTTAAATGATATTGAGTTGAAAATAATAACTTAAAATAATAATGATGAGACGAATTGCAATTTTGTTATTTACCTCTTTTCTGATCGCCGGAAATCTTACTGCGCAAAGAAACGATAAAAGGAAATCTGCCACTGAATTAGGTGTTGTCAACGGTGGTGTTATCTATAGTTTGCCACGAACTGGAATTCGTATCGTTGCAGAAGTAACACAGGAGAAATATTTCCGTGGCCCTTACAGCGAATTTGCGCAGAAATATCTCGGGGTGAAGAATACTTCAGCTTCGGATGCCGAGTTTTGGAAGATTAATGATTTGAAAATGGAAACATTTGGGGAACCCGATCCCGCCGAAATGCATAAAGCAACAGGTGCAATTGCATCAATGATCAGTTTATCGGATAATGGTGTTTTAATTGGAATTAACAGTTCTGTCAAAAGCGAATCTGCGAAAACTTACACCTCCGTATTTACGCAAGATGGTGAAATTCCTCACGAAATATGGTCCGATGTGTCGATGCACTCATTTATTGAAGGGAAAGATTCAACCCGCCGGACAGGTGAAAAGCTAAAAACTTTAGAGGAAAAGGCAGCCGAAGCAGCACATGATATTTTGAAGTTGCGCAAACGCAAGGCACTTGCATTGGCAGCGGGTTACGATAAACTTCCTCCCGATGGAAAAGCATACCAGGTGATGGTGGAGGAATTAAATAAGATAATTGGGGATTACGAAAGTCTTTTTATCGGAAAATCTTTTAAATCAACTCACAAATATGTTTTCGAAGTTGTTCCTGATACCAAAGGGAGCAAAGCAATTGTGGCATTCAGGTTCTCGGCTAATGCCGGTATTTTGCCGGAGAGTAATGTTTCGGGAAAACCGATTATGCTTGAGTTGGATGCCAATGCTGATTTAATAAAAAATGGTGAGCAAAAGGCAGCCCCAATATCGGGAGAATCTTCGTCAAACGGGCTGTTTTACAGAACTCCGGGAATAGTTGTAGCGCGATTGCTCAATGGAAGTGATGTTCTTGCGCAGGCTCGGCTCTCGATGGCTCAGTTTGGAGTTGTAACACCTGTTCCTGATGGATTAGCGAATGGAGAATATTCGATCGAATTCCATCCGGTAACAGGAGCAATCCAGCGAATTGGTAATTAATAATGATTTTTGACCTCCATTATATCACCTGCTTTTAGTTATATTGCGCCGCTTAAAATCATAATTAATTCATCCATTTAAACATTCTTACCCGTTACAAATGCAAGAAATTAAAAAATCCCTTCGCGACTCGAAATCAGCACGTTGGATAATGCTTGGCTTGGTATCATTTACCATGATGTGTATGTATTACCTGACTGATGCCATGGCTCCTTTGCAGGAAAGATTACAGGCTGGTTTATCATGGTCGGCTTCGGACTATGGATTGTTTACCAGCGGTTATGGCTGGTTCAATGTTTTTTTGCTGATGCTTGTTTTCAGCGGAATGATTCTCGACAAGATGGGAGTTCGTTTCACCGGGATTCTTGCAATTGGAATCATGTTGATTGGCGGATTTATAAAATACCTTGCTATTTCGGGACATTTTCACGGCATGTTCGAGTTAACAATTGGTTCATGGCAAATGATTGGTCCAACCACAAAATCTGCTGTTGTGGCCGGATTTGGATTTGCTATTTTTGGTGTAGGATGCGAGATGTTTGGTATTGCAGCGAATAAAGCTGTAGTACGCTGGTTTCGTGGAAAAGAAATGGCGTTGGCAATTGGATTAAACACATCGACCGGGCGTATCGGAACAGCTTTAGCAATGTTCACACCCATTCCATTGATAAAATTAACTGGTGATATCAGCATGCCGGTAATCGTTTCGCTTTTCTTATTATGTATTGGGATGCTGGTGTTTATACTGTTTACTTTCATGGATCGTAAATTGGATCAGGAAGATGCTGATTCCGGAATGCAGAAAGATGAAGAATTTAAGTTTGCTGATATTATCGAAATTGGCAGAAACCGGGCGTTTTGGTACATCACAATCCTATGCGTCTTATTTTATTCTGCCGTTTTCCCTTTTATTAAGTATGCCACTAATATGATCGTTCAGAAATTTGGGATTACTGATTCATTTGCTGGTTATATTCCCGCCTTATTGCCTTTCAGTGCATTGCTGCTAACACCTGTTTTTGGCAGTATGTTCGACAAAAAAGGGAGAGGCGCTACCATCATGATTATTGGTTCGATCCTTTTGGTCTGCGTTCATTTGTTGTTCGCAATACCTTCACTAAACAGCTTCCCGATAGCTATCGGATTAGTAATGGTATTAGGTATTGCCTTTTCGATGGTGCCATCAGCTATGTGGCCATCAATTGCCAAAATTATTCCTGAAAGCAAACTGGGAACAGCTTACGCGATGACATTCTGGGTTCAAAACTGGGGTCTGATGGGTGTGCCTTTGCTTATTGGTGTTGTGTTGGATAAATATTGTATCACAGGGACTATCAACAAAATGGTGGACGGCAAAGAACAAATCATTACGCAATATAATTATATGATCCCGATGTTGATTTTTGCCTGTTTCGGGATGCTTGCTATTGTGTTTTCATTTTTGTTGAAAGCTGAAGACCGGAAAATGGGATACGGACTTGAAAAACCGAATATCAAAAAATAAAAGTAATTGATTAAGAATTTAATTCATAAACTATTATGGCTAAAGAAATTGCAAATCTCGAACCCAAGGCGGTTTGGGAAAACTTTTATAAACTGACGCAAGTTCCGCGTCCTTCGAAGAAAGAGGAGAAGATCCAGGCATTTATGGTTGATTTTGGTAAAAGTCTTGGACTTGTAACTGAAAAAGATAGTATTGGAAATGTGCTGATCCGTAAGCCGGCAACCCCCGGTATGGAAAACCGTAAAGGGATGATCCTGCAGGGACATCTTGATATGGTTCCACAAAAAAATAGCGGTACTGTCCACGATTTTGATAAAGATCCCATTGATGCTTATATTGATGGCGAATGGGTTCGCGCCCGTGGTACAACTTTAGGTGCTGATAATGGAATAGGTGTTGCAAGTGCGATGGGTGTTCTTGCATCAAAAGACTTGGTTCATGGTCCAATCGAAGCAATTTTCACCTGTGATGAAGAGACTGGTATGACTGGCGCTAATGGTTTGAAAGCCAATTGGCTGAAAGGTGATATCCTTCTCAATATGGACTCTGAAGAAGAAGGTGAACTTTATGTAGGTTGTGCCGGCGGAATTAATGCCAATATCGAATTTGAATACGACGAGGTGATTGTGCCTGATGGCGTTAAACCATTTAAACTGACTATTTCCGGCTTAAAAGGTGGACATTCAGGACTCGAAATCAGTCTTGGAAGAGGTAATGCCAATAAGCTATTGATCCGTTTTTTGAAATATGCCACACGTGAACTGGACGTACGTCTTGCTGACATCAACGGTGGTGGAATGCGCAATGCAATTCCCCGCGAAGGTTATGCAATTGTTTTGGTACCCGAAGAAAATGTTGATCAGCTTAAGAAGGCGGTAAAGCATTACGAGTCGATTTATCAATTGGAATTAGGTGCAGTCGAACCAGCACTTAGTTTTAAATTAGAAGAGACTGAAATGCCGAAGTCGATGATCGAAGAACGTGTTCAGGACGATTTGATTGACTCAGTTTATGGCTGTCCGAATGGCGTTATCAGAATGGCTGACGGAATGGCAGGTATGGTTGAAACTTCGACGAATCTTTCGACCGTTAAATCACAAAAAGGAGTGATTTTTGTCAAATGCCTTTTGCGTAGTTCGGTTGAATCGGCAAAAGAAGATTTGGTTGAACAGGTTGACAGTGTTTTTGCATTGGGCGGTGCGATGGTATCGTTCGACGGAGGATATCCAGGTTGGAAACCAAATATGGATTCCCAGATTCTGAAAGAGATGAAGGAGATATATGAACACAAATTTGGAGTAACTCCGGCGGTTTTAGGAATACATGCAGGTTTGGAATGTGGAATTTTGGGTGCCGTTTACCCCAACTGGGATATGATCTCTTTTGGTCCTACAATGCGCTCTCCCCATTCACCTGATGAGCGTGTTAATGTCCCTTCTGTAAAGAAATTCTGGGATTTTCTTGTAGAAGTTTTAAAAAACGCCCCGGTGAAATAAATTCGCTTTTCTGATTGAACAGAAATGATATAAACCCTGAAGACTTCAAAACCTTCAGGGTTTCTTCGTATGATTCAGAAGGAATGTGTAAGTTTGTTGTTATACTTTTATCAAACAATTTTGCCAAGCGTTACATGTTAGTGGTTAAAACCGTTATGACAAGAAAAATTCTCCTTCTATTTTTATTGATACAGCTGCTTTTTAACCTGGGTTATTCGCAGATAAAAAACATCGGGATTCCGTTTATAAGGAATTTTCCCAAAAGGGAATACAAAGCGGGAACCCAAAACTGGTCGATCGCACAGGATCAACGGGGATTTATGTATTTTGCAAATAATGAGGGACTTGTTGGTTTTAATGGTATCGAGTGGCACTTGTATAAAATGCCAAATTCGTCCATCACGCGATCTGTTTACATCGGTGAAAACAGGACTATTTACGTCGGCGCTTACAATGAGTTGGGTAAGATGGTCTTTGGAAGTAATGGAAAATTAGAATTTAAGTCACTCAAAAAGTATATTCCTGCTGAATATCAAAATTTCGATGATATCTGGAACATCACTTCGCAAGACAATAAAATTATTTTTCAGTCCTATACAGGTGCTTTTGTTTATGACAATGATACCTCAATTACAGTTATTAAAGCTCCCGTCAGGTTTCAGAATTCTTATAAAGTCAATGACAAACTATACTTTAATGATATTGAAAAGGGTTTGTTTGAATTGGTGAGAGGTAAACTTGTTCCAATGCCAGAATGCCAAGAATTAAATGGAGAAGAGATATGGTCAATACTTCCTTTTGGCGGAGGTGACGAACTGCTAATTTCCACCTTGACGAAAGGTGTCTTTATTTACAAAGACGGAAAACTGGATGAATGGAAAGTTCCTGTTAATGAATTCCTGAAAAAGAATCAGATATTCAGTGCCATACTCCTTAAAGATCAATACTATGCTTTCGGAACCATTCAGGATGGCGTTATTATAATTAATGCCCGTGGGGAGATTATTCAGCATATTAATCGCAAAAAAGGACTTCAGAATAATACAGTACTTAAGGTATTTGCCGACAGATCCGGCGATTTATGGCTTGGACTCGATAACGGAATTGACTACATCAACATTAATTCTCCGATCACTTTTCTGAAAGAGGCTGAAGGAATCGGGGCAGGGTATACTTCCATCGTTCATCAGGGGAAATTATATCTTGGCACTAACCAGGGTTTGTTCGTGAAGGATTGGGATGCAAAAGATCAAAACGGTAGCTTGAAGATGATTCCAAATACATCTGGACAGGTATGGTATCTGGGAGTTCATGATGGTGTATTAATCTGTGGGCATAACAATGGAACATTCGTGATCGAGGGCGAGACGGCACGGCAAATCAGCAAAATTCCAGGCGGAT
>Ga0302215_10002570_pt1 | contig 12463 bp, 11 predicted proteins | sample II_Fen_N3_1_FD_194580 | JGI IMG/M metagenome (GOLD analysis project Ga0302215, IMG submission 194580) | Peat permafrost microbial communities from Stordalen Mire near Abisko, Sweden - II_Fen_N3_1 | ecosystem: Environmental > Terrestrial > Soil > Wetlands > Permafrost | place: Sweden: Abisko... | reverse complement strand
GGAAGCGGCTTTTTTTTTGAGCCTCTTGTCGGATTCGAACCAACGACCCCGAGATTACAAATCACGTGCTCTGGCCAACTGAGCTAAAGAGGCAAGTGGGTAAGCACCCTACATCGCACCGCTACGACCATCTACCCTTGCTGCGATCAAGCCCTGGGGGAATTCGATAGGAGCTGGTCGTGTAGGACTTACCCGACGACAAAAGTAGTACTTTTGAGTTAATCTGCAAAACATTTCAAATATATTTTTTTCTGAAATGCCCTACAGCACTCATTTTCAGAAATCTATTATCAAATATTTTTTACAGATTAAATAATGTGAACTAAATATTGCTTACTTATAAACTAGAATTGTAATTATTATGGAATATAAATACAAAACTTAGAACCAATTTTAGATATTCCACAAGTTGTTTTGGTAATACAAAAAACTTATTGACATATCTACTAATTCTCAAATAACTTTTTATTGTTAATAGGCTGACAAAAGGAAAACTGGCATTACATTTTATCTAACAAATTCTGATTTTGCAATCGATCCTCCTGAAGCAGTGAATTTTCGTGTAGTTCTAATGTGGTAGAACATTGAACAATATATTTAAAAGGTGTTTGAATAGGATTCAGACACCTTTTTTTTTGCTCAAAATCAAAAATGACTTTGAATTTCTCATTAGATGAATCAATAAATTTATGTATTTTTGAAACAAATTTGATGAAAACTTATGAATGACGAAACAAAGCGGTTCATTATAGAACACGAACAAGACGATATATATCTTTTAAGCTTACAATCAGATAGATATAAAAGTGTCGATTTAGAATTAGCTATTCGTCAAATTAACGGTCGACAGAAAATAAAAAACAAAGTTCCCCGCTTTTTTCAAATGGAAGAAATTCTATATCCGGCTCAACTATCTCTGGAACAATCTTCATCTGAAATTACCGCTCTATACAAATCTTCGCTTTGCGAAGGCAATTCACTCGTCGATTTAACAGGTGGGTTCGGCATTGATTGTTTTTTTATGACAGCTCATTTTAAGCAAGTTACTTATGTGGAACGTCAGACAGAACTTTGTCGGTTAGCAAGTCACAATTTCAACGTATTGAATGAGAATCACATAGAAGTTATTAACGCTGAGACAGAAAAATACCTTTCGGAAATGGAACGAGTCGACTGGATTTTTATAGATCCGGCCCGAAGGAGTACCAGTGGAAAAAAAGTAGTGCTGCTTTCGGACTGTGAACCGGATGTGTCGGCTCTTTCTGCTCAATTGTTGAATAAAGCCACCAATGTGATGATTAAACTTTCGCCGATGATGGATATTTCAGCAGCCATTCGGGATTTACCAACAACCTCCGAAATTCATATTGTTGCCGTAGACAATGAATGCAAGGAAATACTTTTGATTCTAACGGAAAATACCGAAAAACAATTAATAGTTAAAACAATTAATTTCAGCAATAATAAAAACAATCAACTGTTTGATTTTAAAATAAATGATGAAACTAATGCCAATCCAGCTTATACTTTAGAAATAAAGAAATACCTGTACGAACCAAATGCTGCCGTAATGAAAAGCGGTGCCTTTAAATTAATAGGTTACCATTTTGGCTTACATAAACTTCATATAAACACGCATTTATATACATCAAACGAATTAGAATCTAACTTTCCTGGAAGGATATTTAAGGTAGTAAATGTATATAACAACACAAAGAAGGAATTAAAGGAATTAATAACAAAAGCTCCAAAAGCAAATATAAGTACCCGTAATTATCCCTTAAATGTTGATGAAATACGAAAGAAACTGAGAATAAAAGATGGCGGTGATACCTATTTATTTGCCTGCACACTGGCAAACGAACAAAAGGTTATTGTTGAATGTAAAAAGAATAGTTAAAAGATAATTAATTTACAATAATCGTCAATTTTTACACCATATATTTTTATTTATTAGCCTATATTTGCAATTGAAAATAGTAAGATGTTGAAAAAACATCATTTTTTAAAAATCAAAATACAAAGTACTACAATCAAAAACATTATACTCGATTGATTAATAATAGTGTTTATTTGCAATATCTTTAAAAACAATTTAATATTAATTTAAAAATTTAATCTCATGAAAAAAACATTACTTTTCGCAATGATGCTTCTTAGCATTATCAGTGTTCAAGCAGTTGTAAAAGTTGCTTACATAACTTTTTCTAAAGCAATGGATGCAACAGCAGGAACAACATTACCAACTACCAATGCTAATGACCCAATTATTCAAACATTAAGCGCAGATCCAAATCTTGCAGTTACAGTAAAAGTACTTACTGCTGTTGCAGCTACAGATGTTATTGCTGATATAGCAACTTACGATGTTATTATCGTTCAGGAAAGTTTTAGTAGCACAGCTGGTATGCTTACACCTGCTGGTGCATTAGCACTCAAAACCATTCCAAAACCATTTATTTATAATAAAAATTATGCTTTAAAAAAATCTGGTGCATTTCCATCAACATCAACATCAACAGGTGTTGGAAAAGAAGCTGATGGAACTGCTGCTGCCGGTACACTTACAATTAACGTTGATGCAACAGCTTTGTCAAATGACTTGTTTAAAGCTTGTACTTTTGTTAATACAAATCAAATTAAACTTTTCAATGCCTTGTCTTCTGATGCTGGATTATTGGGAGCTGCTACTTCAATTAAAGCACTTAATTATAATTCAGGAGCAGCACTTTCTGGTGGAACTTTGCTTGCACAGCCCTCAGTTTTAACTACTGGATATACTACAGTAGCGGTAAGTTTTAGTGATATACCTGCAGGGACTGTGTTTGATGGTACTGAAACTACACAAGCACGATCAATTTTCTTAGGCATGAACTATGGAGCTATTTGTGCTAATGGAGGTAAAAATATTACCGATGATTGTTTGACAATTTGGAGAAATGCAGTATATATCTTAGGTGGATTGGCTGTACCTTCTACAAAAGTAACTTCACCTATAACCGGAGTAAAAACATTAAATAGTTCATCGGAAATTACTTCTGTAGATTATTTCAATGTGAATGGAATTAAAGTTCTTGAACCAAAAGATTTTGCTAAAGGAATTTTTGTAAAAAGAACTACTTATAACTCAGGTTTAGTAAAGTCTGAAAAAGTTGTTTTTGTAAAATAATATGATTGTAAAATAGTCGATATAGACTAAAATTTAAAAGGTGTTTGAAAATATAAATTTCAAACACCTTTTTTTATTTTCTAAAATCCAATAGAAAGAGTTAATGCTGACCGGTTTAAACTATTGTCATCAAACAGTTTAGTAGGGTAATAAACATATCCAATTCGTACACTTAAAATTGCTAAAAAGCGAATTCGTGCGCCAGCAGTCCATCCAAATTGATTCTTATTCAAATGAGTAAAATTATTACCATTCAACTGAGAATTAAGTATCAATTCATAAACAGGTCCACCGCTTAAACTAATACCATTAAAAAAAGATTTGTAGACTTTATATTCTGCCACTAATGGAAATGAAAGTGATTGTGTTCTTAAAATATCATTGGGAATGACCAAAGCGTAGTTATTAGAATAGATGCTGTATTTGCTCCAATTATACTCAACACCTATTTTCAATGAAGCTTGCTCATCAGAACCAAACTCACCTCCAAAAGCTGTACCAAATTTCACATTTCTCCAACGATAATCATCGTTTTGGTTAATATCACAACCAAAATGGATATTTTTAAAAAATTGTTTCCCTAAACTATCTTTAGCTTCTAATCCGCTTGTAACAAGTAAAGACAAAGAAATCATAAAAAAAAACTGCTTTTTCATATATATCTTTTTTAATTGAATTTACGAATATTGATCACTGAAAAATTCACAGCAACTTCAACTGCACACGTTTACGTTCCGTATCAACTTCAATTACACGTACTTTTACATGTTGATGAACCGATACAACCTCGGCAGGATTACTTATATATCGATCGGCCATATTCGAGACATGTATCAATCCATTTTCTTTAATGCCAACATCCACAAATGCACCAAAATTTGTAATATTAGTCACAATGCCGGGCAATTCCATTCCGGTTATCAGATCACCAATAGTTTTTACGTTGGCATCGAATTCAAAAACTTTTATGCCACTCCGTGGATCACGTCCCGGCTTTTCCAACTCCTGAATTATATCGTTTAATGTCGGTAAACCAACCTTGGGAGTTATATATTTATGTAAATCAATCGTTTTCTTAAGTTCCTTATTTTGAATCAATTCTTTCAAATCTACTTTTAAATCTTTTGCCATTGCTTCCACAATACCGTAACTTTCGGGGTGAACAGCTGAATTATCGAGCAGATACTCGCTATCCGGAATACGCAAAAAACCTGCACATTGTTCAAAAGTCTTCGCTCCCATTTTGGGAACTTTCATTAATTGCTTTCGAGTTGTAAAAGCCCCATTTTCTGCTCTGAAATCAACGATATTCTGTGCCAATTGTGTACCAAGTCCCGAAACATAAGTCAGCAAATGCTTACTGGCAGTATTCAAATTCACACCCACCTTATTCACAGCATTTTCTACAGTCTGATCTAAAGCTTTTTTCAGTTGATTTTGATCTACATCGTGTTGATATTGACCCACTCCAATGGATTTTGGATCAATTTTAACCAATTCTGCTAGTGGATCCATTAATCGGCGACCGATGGAAACCGACCCGCGTACAGTCACATCATATTCAGGAAACTCATCACGCGCTATTTTGGAAGCCGAATAGATAGAAGCACCATTTTCGCTCACCACATAAAGTTGCACTTTGTGATCAAAAGCCGTATTTTGGATAAACTGCTCGGTTTCACGACTTGCTGTACCATTTCCAATGGCAATAGCTTCAATTTTATAAGCTTCAACCATTTTCTGCACCTTGCGCATAGCTTGCGAAGTCTCATTTTGAGGTGCATGCGGATAAATTGTTTCGTTATGCAATAAGTTTCCCTGTGCATCGAGACACACTACTTTACAACCACTTCGAAAACCTGGGTCAATTCCCAAAACGCGTTTTTGACCCAATGGTGGAGCCAATAATAATTGACGTAAATTCTCGGCAAATACCCGAATGGCTTCGGTATCGGCTTTGGCCTTACTTTGAGCCGCAAATTCAGTTTCTATACTGGGTTTCAGAAGTCGTTTATACGCATCTGAAACAGCTTCAGCCACTTGTTCTGCCGATTCTGTTTCGCCTTTTACAAAAATTCTATCCAATTTTTCTAAACAGTTTTCATCTTCGGGCGAAATACTCACCCTTAAAAAACCTTCCGCCTCTCCCCTACGCATTGCTAACAACCTGTGAGACGAACATCGGGCAAGCTTTTCACTCATATCAAAATAATCGCGGTATTTTTGAGCTTCTTCGTCTTTTCCTTTGATTAATTTTGAAGAAATTATAGCTTCACGAGTAAAGATATTTCTGATTGAGTTACGGGCTGCTTCGCTTTCGTTAATCCATTCGGCAATTATATCTCGCGCTCCAGCTAGGGCATCTTCTACATTTTCAACTTTATCTTTTACAAAAGATAAAGCCATACGTTCCACATCATCTGCTTGTTGCTTCATCAACATCTTAGCAAGCGGTTCTAAACCTTTTTCTCGCGCAATTTCAGCTCGTGTACGGCGTTTTGGCTTGTACGGCAGGTAAATGTCTTCCAACTCGATGATATTCCAGCAATTGTCAATTCTTGCCTTTAGTTCATCCGTAAGTTTATCCTGCTCTTCAATGGATTTCAATACGGCCAATTTTCGTTTGGCCAATTCGCATAATTTATCGTACTGTTCTTTTGCATCGCCAATTTGCACTTCATCCATACCATCAGTCATTTCTTTGCGGTAGCGACTGATAAAAGGTATAGTTGCACCTTCATTGAGCAATTGAATGAGATTTCGGATTTGTTTTTCGGAAAGATTTAACGCAGAAGCTATCAGCGAAATGAATTTAGCAGGAATAGTTGTATTTTCAGCAGACATGTAGAAAAGTTTGTAAAGTTTGAAAAGTTTGTTTCCAGGATAATGAGACTTTGTCTTGCTCCCCTTTCGGGGTTGGGGGTCTAATGCAATATCTTAAATACTAGTTCTTTCAATAAATCGCCATCATCGGCACTTGGATTGTCTATACCTTTGCTTCGTGCATCAGTTTCGCGAATATAAGATATAATATTCATGGTTTTCCATGCACCAAATACTTGAGCAGCTTTTTGATAATCCTTTACAAAATAGGGGTTTATTTTTAATTCGGAGGCCACTACAGCCGGATTTTTGTCGGGTAAATAATGGTACATCATTATATCACTGAAATATTTAAACAGCTGTGCCAGAACCACAACCATAGGATTTGCTTTCTTGTTTTCGGCAAAATAGCGAATTATTCTGTTCGATTTTACAACATCTTTATTTATCAGAGCATTTTGCAACTCAAAAACGTTGAAATCCTTACTAATACCAATGTTTTTTTCTATCAAATCGGGCGTAATACTCTTTACATCAGCTGGCTTTGTTAGAATCAGCTTATCCATCTCATTCACTAACTTACTTAAATCTGTGCCTAAATACTCCGAAAGCAAAGCGACTGCTTTATCATCAATATTTACATTTTTTGATTTCGCGTATTTCGAAATCCACGATCCAATTTCGTAATCGCGTAATTTGGTCGATTCATAAATTACAGCAATTTTAGCTAAGTCCTGATACCATTTTTTTCGTTTATCCGGTGTTCCATATTTATAGCAAAATACTAATATCGTGGATTTTAATGGATTTGAAAGGTAATGAACCAAATCATCCCAAACTTTGATCAATTGCGCCTCTTTTACAATCAACACCTGATTTGCACCCATCATCGGATAGCGTTTGGCGGCATTAATTACCGTACTGATTTCTACATCTTTTCCATACAGAATTGTCTGATCAAATTCTTTTTCTGCATCTCCCAACACATTATTTTGAATAAAATCTGAAATTACATCGATATAATAAGGCTCCTCTCCCATTAGAAAATACACGGGAGCGAAAACTTTTTTTCGAAGATCGGTTAGAATTTGATCGTAAGATATTGAATCCTGTTTTGCCATAATTTTTTACTACCAACTATTTACTACTTATTACAGACTTATTACTCAAACCGTAAATGCTTGATCGTCTTACTATTGTTCAAAATTGAAGAAAGTGATTTAACTCCAATTTTCAAGTGTTCTTCTACAAAATCGGCTGTTACATGTTTATCACTTTCGGCTGTTTTAATACCCTCATCATGCAAAGGCATATCCGATACCAACAATAATGCGCCTATAGGAATGCTATTAGAAAAACCGGCAGAGAAAAGTGTTGCAGTTTCCATATCAATTGCTAAAGCACGTGTAAGACGCAAGTATTCCTTAAATTTCTCGTCGTGCTCCCACACCCGCCTATTGGTTGTGTAAACAGTTCCCGTCCAATAATCTTTACCAATGTCACGAATGTTCGACGAAACGGCACGTTGTAAGCTAAATGCCGGTAAAGCAGGTATTTCAGGCGGAAAATAATCGTTGGAAGTACCTTCGCCACGTATTGCAGCACTTGGCAGAATATAATCACCTAATTTGTTTCTATCTTTTAATCCACCACATTTCCCCAGAAATAATACTGCTCTAGGGTGTATAGCTGACAAAATATCCATTATAATTGCAGCATTGGGGCTTCCCATACCAAAATTTATTATTGTGATTCCATTTGCCGAAGCATTAATCATATTACCATCACGCCCCAAGATTGGAACATCATACCATTCGGCAAATAATTCTACATAATTATTGAAGTTGGTTAGTAAAATAAGATCAGTAAATTCATCTAATGGACGCTTTGTATATCGTGGAAGCCAGTTCTCTACAATTTCTTTTTTTGTTTTCATATTTATGGAAATTAAATATTGTTTTTGTAACTTCGCAAAATTAAAATTAAACAGCATTTACACGAATATCCTGTTGAATCTAGTTTAAATCTAAAACTATTGAAAGTAAATTACTTGTATTAATGATTCATGTAATTTTCGTTCCTTTTTTTAATAGAAACAAAAATACTAAAAAATGTTGCAACTCAACCTTCCAGAATATAATTTTAGAATAAAAAAACAGGATGAAAAACTCGTTATTTTCGATTCGCAACGAAAACGATACGTATCACTTACTCCCGAAGAGTGGGTGCGCCAACATTTCATACAGTTTTTGATACAAGAAAAAGGTTATCCGGCTGCTCGTCTGGCAATTGAAAAACAGCTGAATATGAATGGAATGAAAAAGCGTTGCGATGCAATTCTTTACAACGAACATGCTCTTCCAATGTTGATTATCGAACTAAAAGCTCCTAATGTGCCTATTTCTCAAGCTACTTTCGATCAGGTTGCTGTGTATAATGCCAAATTGAAGGTCGATTTTTTTATGATAAGCAATGGAATTGAGCATTATTGTTGCCGTGTAGATACCGAAAATGCCCGATATGAGTATTTACCGGAAATTCCAGAATTTTCATTTTTTTGAGATAAATTTCCATAAACGGCTATATATCTGCAAATTATATCAATTACACATTTTAGCCTATCGTTAAACTTTAAACCTAATAACAATTATTAACCCGAAAAGTGCGATTTTTATGTTGTAAAACATATAATTTTGCATCGTCAATCAAAGATAATTTGATATGACAAATCTAATACAAAGAATACCCGGTAAAAAATCACTTGGGAATTCTTTGTTTTTTTGTTTAATAGGTATTTAAAAGAATGTGTAATTTAAATTTTACGAGTATGAAAAAGATTTTAATTTCAATGATGGTATTGGTCGCAGTTTCAACCTCTACTTACGCTCTGAATCCAAGTGATTATGGAGTATTTTACAAACTGAATGAAAAATCGACTTTTACAGGCGTTGTAAACTATTTGAAAGCCGATAAGGAACAAGCTGATTATCTTAAACTTGTATTTAAAGTAACTGCCGAAGAATTAAAAAATGCAGCGAAAACAGGTAACGAGAAATTTGCGGACACAGTATTGAACTATAATTTGTACAATACAAAGTGTGCTCTATCTGAATCTCAATACAGTAAGTATTTAGTTCTTATTAATCTATCGATCAATAATAAATCTAATGATTTGTTCAGTGAAGATATTTTAATTTCTGACATTAGTAAATAAACATCTAATCAATAATTTGGGTGCTTCAAGTATTTGGAGCACCTTTTTTTGTGCTTACTCGTTTAATTACATTGTTACTTTTCAATTCCCGCAAAGCATCGGTTGCAATCCAACGTGCTGATTTAGAGCCCTGAATAAATACACGTTCTGCTGTTTCAATGGCTTTGATTCGTAAATCTTCGTTTCGTTTACCAATCTGACGTAAAGCCCAGTTCACTGCTTTTCGTACAAAATTACGCTCATCCCTAGCCTCCCGCTCAATTAGCTCAAAAAAGTGATTAAATGATTCATTAGTAGCTTTTTTATCATGCACAGCCAAGGTACACATCAAAGTAAAGGCAGTTCGTTTTACATACTCTTCCTCCCTACCGGAATATTCATCAATTTTTCGACGAGCATAAGGCATTTGCGCCAACAATCCGCAGGTTACATCGCACATATCCCACGAATCGAAATCATTAACCCAGTCATCAAACTGATTTTCAATCATCGTTTTAGGACTTTCAATCATGGATGCTAACAATCGGGCTTCGTGAATGTCGGTAGCCCATAGTTCCAACGCCAGTTCATGATTTTTTCCAATATTTTGGGCTAATTTCCTTAGCAATGGTATTTTAACACCTAAAGCTTTCGTATCCTTAATGCCAAAATGAGCCAATTTAGCAAAATGCTCGGGCGTAGACAGGGATTTTAATTCAATTATGATTTCGGGAACTGTCATAACTATCTAATTTAATGATAGATTTGTATATTATTCAATCGCTGTCTTGTTTTCGTATCGAAATTCATTAAAGCTGTACTATCTTTTTTATTAATAGGAAAACGAGTAGGTTCTGCAATAAAATCAATGGTGGGAATTAAATGATATTGAAACACATTATTCAAAATACCTTTATACACATAAACAGGTAAATATGAGGTATTACTAAGTTTTTTTGTATTACATTCAATTTCAATTTTCACCATAATTCCACCTTCAGTATTCGGATCTTTTTGATTGGATATTGAATTTCCCAAGGAATAAAATACAGGAACTCGCACACTGTCCTTTCCATAGATAAATTCTGAATTCTGAATAACATGTGGGTGACTTCCAATCACCAAATTGATACCATTTTGAGCAAAAAACTGAGCAAAATTTCTTTGTATTGAATTATTTTTTAATTCATACTCAGTTCCCCAATGAACAGTCATAATAAGTATATCTGCCTTTTGAGCTTTCGCTTTAGCAATATCATTTAGTATTTGTATGGTGTCCAAGTAATTGACCATATTTGGAAAGGTTGTTACACCCCAATTTGTTCCATACGTGCAGTTAAGCAAGGCAATTTTTAGCCCTTTTTTCTCCAACATAATTGGATATGTGCTATCTCGCTGCAATTTATCTACATAACTGCCGGCACAAAGTAAATTTCGGTTCTTTATAGTTCTAATTGTACGTTCTAAACCTTTTTTACCTCTATCAAGTACGTGATTATTAGCTGTTAGCATTATATCATACCCTGCATTTTTAAGTCCATCCAATAATGCATCGGGACTCGAAAAATTGGGATAACCACTGTATGGTGCTCCGGCTAAAGGTACTTCTAAATTGGCAATGGCATAATCTACATCTGCAATATAAGGCTTAACTGCCTGAAAACAAATATCGTAATTGTAGGTTTTAGTAGAAGGATTGTAAGCTGCCTGAAACTGTGGAGAGTGACCCATTATGTCACCGGTAAAAATTAGCGATACGGTATCATTTTTTGTTACAGGAATAGTATTGTTATCAGCATAAGCTAAAAAAAAACAAAACATTAATATAGACGCAATTAAGAAGAAGTATTTTTTCATAGCGTCTAAATAAATTTGTGTAAATCATTAAGCTTAAATAACAATAAAAAGAATAATATATTGCAGAATATCAACTATATACAAACGATAAGTGCAAAAAAGCTAGATTTCCAAAGCACCAATAATATCGGTAATAGACTGATAACCATGACGGTTCAAATAATCGTCTATTCCATCTATTACTTTTACCGTTACTGTAGGGTCGATAAAGTTAGCTGTTCCTATTTGAATAGCCGAAGCACCTGCAAGCATAAATTCTATGGCATCTGCAGCATTCATTATACCGCCAAGTCCAATAACTGGTATTTTAACAGCCTGTGCCACCTGCCACACCATGCGAAGTGCAATTGGTTTTACCGCAGGACCAGAAAGTCCACCGGTTATGGTAGATAAAATAGGTTTTCTTTTCTCTGAATTTATTGCCATACCTAACAAGGTATTGATAAGCGATACTGAATCAGCACCTTCGGCCTCAACTGCTCTGGCAATCTCCGAAATATCAGTAACATTCGGCGAAAGCTTAACCATTAAGTCTTTTTCATACACCATTCGCACAGCCTTAACTATCTGAGCAGCAGATGAACAGTTAGTTCCGAAAGCCATTCCACCTTCCTTTACATTGGGGCAAGAAATGTTTAATTCAATACCCGGAATATTATCAAGCTCATTTAGCATTTCTGCTGCTTGAACATAGTCATCTAAAGTAGAACCAGACAAATTCACAATTATATTTGTATCAATGTCCTTCACAGATGAATATATATGATTTATAAAGTAATCTACACCCTTATTTTGCAGTCCCACAGCGTTTAACATGCCCGAAGGAGTCTCTGCCATTCGCGGGTAAGGGTTTCCTTGACGCTCGCGAAGTGTTGTTCCTTTTACAATTATACCACCAATTCGCGATATATCCATAAAGTCTGAATACTCACTACCATAACCGAATGTACCCGATGCGGTCATCACCGGATTTTTCAGTTGTAATTTACCAACATTGATATTTAAATTTGCCATTTCAACTTTGTAATATTAAAAACAGGTCCATCGGTGCACACACATAAATGCCCTTCGGTTGTATCGGTTACACAACATAAACAAGCACCAATTCCACAAGCCATCGTATTTTCTAAAGAAACCTCACAATTAATCTTTGTTTTAGCCGCATAAGAAGCCACAGCCTTCATCATGGGAGTTGGTCCACAAGTATAAATAAAATCGAAATTTGCCCCCTTTAAGAGCGAATGCTGGGTTACAAATCCACGTTCACCGTGTGAACCATCTTCGGTAGTAGTGTATACATTTCCGAATCGTTCATATTCACAAAGTTGCAATAAATCGGCTTTTGTACGTGCACCCAATAGAAAGTTAACTTCAAAACCTCTCTTTTTCATGTAATCGCCCAAAAAGAGTAAAGGTGCTAC
>Ga0302215_10002569_pt1 | contig 12466 bp, 15 predicted proteins | sample II_Fen_N3_1_FD_194580 | JGI IMG/M metagenome (GOLD analysis project Ga0302215, IMG submission 194580) | Peat permafrost microbial communities from Stordalen Mire near Abisko, Sweden - II_Fen_N3_1 | ecosystem: Environmental > Terrestrial > Soil > Wetlands > Permafrost | place: Sweden: Abisko... | reverse complement strand
CCAAAATCATTAGAACATATTGTTGATACCGTTTTGTACTTAGAAGCGGAGACTAATAATAATTATTGTTTACTTCGAGCCAGCAAGAATCGTTTTGGTTCAATTAGTGAATTAGGGATACTTGAGATGACTGGTTTAGGCTTTAAAGAAGTGCTTAATCCCAGCCTAGTTTTTATTGATGCAGCTCATGTTGATTTGGCTGGTTCAGTAATTGGTTGTGTTGTGGAAGGAACTCGGCCTTTTTTAGTTGATATCCAGTCTTTAGCCTCTAAGACCGTTTTTGGTTACCCGCAACGAAAGACCAGTGGTTTTGATTTAAATCGCTTACAAGTGCTCTCAGCCGTGCTTAGCAAGCGGACTAAGATTAACTTAACAAGCCAAGATATAATTTTAAACGTGGTAGGTGGTTTACGGCTTAATGATCCAGCCTTGGATTTAGCGGTTTGTGCGGCAATTATGTCTTCTTATCTAAATAAGAACTTTGACAGACATACAATTGTTTTAGGAGAGGTTGGTTTAGGTGGCGAAATTAGAACAGTGTCAAAAATGGAACAACGACTCGCCGAAGCTGAAAAATTAGGCTTTACACAAGCCATTATTCCTAATATCGAGGTTAAGGCTAAAAAAATTAAAATTATAAAACTCAAAAATTTAGCTGATTTAGAAGAATTTATTAGATAATAAAAAAAAGACTAATCACTAAGATTAGTCTTTTTGAAAGTTAACTTTTTTAAGCAGCTTTCTTTGTTTTTTGTAGATGTTTAAGTTCTTTTTTTCTTTTTTGAGAAATTAAATTTATTTCCTTACTTATAAAAATAAAATATTCCTCATCTTTTTCATATTTCGGTAAAATTTGGGAGAGACAGACAAATTTTCCTTCATTTTCAATAAACACTCTAACAGTGCCTATATAAGTAATTTGAAGTTTGTTAAAATTTGCTTTCGCGGGCTGGCCGCTTTTAAAAAAACATTCAATTGTTCTGTAGGTTGGGGTAGAACATGAAAAATCAAAATAACCTCGCAATTCGATTACGGCCATAGCAGTATTATTTTTTTAAAGTTCGTACTAGAAAATATTTATTTAAAAATATTACACCTGATTTTGTAGGTTTGTCAAATTAATTATAATATGCTAATTTTACTAAACTATGACAAATTCTGAGTTAGATTATTTAAAGTCAGCTGAAGGGCAGGCTGATTATAAAAAGCATTATCTCGACACTAATCCTCGATTAGAGCTTTTGGTTTTAAAGAATCAAATCACTAATCCTTTTTTTGGCGCTTTAGCTTCTCTTATAAAATTACGGCGGGCAGCTAAAAATAAATTTACTAAGAGTGAAGAGATGTTTTTTACTTCTTTAAGCTTAGAGCAGTCCACTGGTGAATTAATTGCTAAGTATATCGCTAAACGTTTTAAGCCAGATTGGACGGTAACAGATTTAACTTGTGGATTAGGCGGCAATACCATTTTTTTAGCTGAGCAAGTTAAAAAAGTTGTCGCTGTTGATTTACTAGAAGAGAAAATAAACTGTGCTAAAGAAAATACTGCTGTTTATGACGTTGCTAAAAAAATAGAATTTATTATTGGTGATGCTTTTTTAAATATTAATAAAGACAGCGACGCTTTCTTCTTGGACCCAGCTCGTGATCGCGAAGGGGACACTAAAACCCGGTCATTTTTAAATTCGAGCCCGTCGTTATTAGATATTTTACCGAAGTTATTTGAAATAACTCATAATGTGGCGGTTAAAATTTCACCGGCCTTTGATTATGATGAGTTAGCTCAGTTACCCGAAGAACCCGAAATTGAAATAATTTCTGAAAATAATAATTGTAAAGTTGCCATGCTATGGTTTGGTGATTTTAAAACGGCCAGTCGCAGAGCCACCGGCTTTAAAAAAGAAGATTTTTTTTCTTTTGTTAATCAGGATAATATTATTGCTGATTTTTCCAAGGTTAAAAAATATTTATACGAACCGAATAAAGCGATTTCTAAAGCGCACTTAATTGATGAAGTGGCAAAAGAATTTTCGCTGTCAAAGATAGACTATAATTTATCATTCTTAACTAGTGACGAATTAATTAGTGGTGGTGATTCAAATATTTTTCGAAAATTTGAAGTTTTACATTTTGATAAATTTTCTTTAAAACAATTTCAATCATTTTTAAAAAATCAGAAAATTGAGCGAGCGGAAATTATCGTTAAGCATTTTAAGATGACGGCTGATGAAATTCGAAAAAGATTAAAAATAAAAGAGGGTGGCGATGCTATTATCATTTTAGGAACTTTACAAAATCAAGAAAAGTTCTTTATATTAGCTAAAAAAGTTGATTAGGAACAATTTTAAATTTGACATTATTGACAATACTTGTCAAATGTGATATATTAATAGCATCAATATGTATTAAATTAACAACTAAATACTATATCATGGTCACAATCACAAAAAAATTACTTGCGGTACTCGGTTTCTTGATTACTTTCTATTTTTCTTTGTCATTGGTTTTTGCTTTGTTGGGTGGAATGGAACTTCTCTTTTCCTTTATTGATTTACCAACGTGGGTAAAAATAATGTTTGCTTTAATTTCAATCTTTTCCATCAGTTACATTTATAATAATCGGAAAGATTTAAAACGCGACCTTACAACAGTTTTTATGAAAATTTTTTTCTAAAAATATTGTAAATAAAAAAATAAAGAGACTTTCGTAATGACAGCCTCTTTTTTCTTACTCTAAATGGATTTTTTGTTCCCATTCACCCAGCTTCATTTTAATGACTGGGTGTTTTTTAAATTCGGGATCTTGGGCGACTAATTCAGCGGCCTCATCTTTGGCTTTTTTAATTAATTCATAATCAAATAATGAGCCAATTTGTAATTCATCAAAACCACTTTGCATCGTGCCATATAAATCACCGCCACCGCGCAGTTTCAAATCAATTTTAGCCAAGGTTAAGCCGTCGTTATATTTAGTTAAAGCTTCCAGTCTTTCTAAAGTTTTAGGATTAGAAATATTTTCTTGGCTCGGCATTAAGAAACAATAAGAGGCTAAATCACTGCGACCGACACGACCCCTGAATTGATGAAGCTGGGCTAAGCCAAAACGTTCAGCACCTTCGATAATCATAATTGTTGAATTAGGTACATCAACGCCGACTTCGATAACTGAAGTGGCTACTAAGATTTGAATTTTACCGCTAGCAAAATCACTCATGACTGCTTCTTTATCTTTAGCTTTCATTTTTCCGTGCAGTAAACCAACCGAGAATTCGGGGAAAATTTCAGTTTGTAATTTAGCATGTTCAGATTTAGCTGATTTTACACCTAGCTTATCGGACTCATCAATTAAAGGACAGACGACATAAGCTTGTCGGCCATTTTTAATTCCGGTTCTAATAAAATCATAAGTTAAGGTTCTGGTTTTGTCAGTGACAATTTTAGTACTAATAGGTTTACGTCCGGATGGTAATTGAGTAATGAGAGACAAATCTAGGTCACCATAAATCGCTAGAGCCAGTGAACGCGGAATTGGGGTGGCGGTCATTGATAAAAAGTGGGGAACTAATTGATTCTCGACCCCAATTATTTTATGGCGCTGATTAACACCAAAACGATGTTGTTCGTCGACAATCGCTAAACTAAGCCGTGGCATAGTTATTTTATTTTGAATTAGGGCATGAGTACCAACAAAAATATCAGCTTCTTCTAAAACATTATTGCCAATTAATTCAAAATTAATTTCTTCATAATGAGAAGTCATTAAGGCGACTTTAATATTATACTGATAAAGGTAATGTGACAGTGTTTTGAAATGTTGTTTGGCTAGAATTTCGGTTGGCACCATTAAAGCGCCTTGGCGACCAGTAACGGCAACGTTAAGTAAGGCCATAATAGCGACTAGGGTTTTCCCGCTACCGACATCACCCTCAAGTAAACGAGACATTGGCTGATTTTTTTGTAAATCTTTTAAGATTTCCCAAGCGGCTTTTTTTTGATCCGCAGTTAATGGAAAGGGTAAGCCAGAAACAAAACTACGAGTTAACGTCTCATTAAAATTAATTGGGGTGGCTTTTAACTTCTGGAGTTCACGTTTAATGCTTTGAGATTTAAGTTGTCGTAAAAATAATTCGGTAAAAGCTAAGCGTCTTTGACTGTCAATAATTTCCTTCGTGGTAGCGGGAAAATGAACTTGATATAAAGCAGTTTTTAAATCAATTATGCCTAAACGATTTCTTAAATCACTCGGTAACCAATCTTCAATCTTATTAGCCAGTGGCAACACTTGTTTAATTAAAAATCTAATTTGTTTTTGTGACAATTTACTAGTGCTATGATAATTAGGAATTAATCCTTTTGTATTAATTAAATCATGGGAATTTATTTTTTCGTAATCAGGCGAAGTCATTTGCATTTGCCCGTAGTTATCATGAACTCTACCGGAAACTGAAATTTCATCGCCCACTTTTAAATTGCGAGTAATAAAACTTTGATTAAACCAAATTAATTTTAAATAACCAGAGTCATCTCGAATTAAAGCTTCAGTAATTTGCATTTTCCGATGAGCACTTCTTTTATTTTGGATTAAATCGATGGTGCCAATAATATTAACGGTCTCACCATCTTTTAATTTAGCAATTGGTAGGCTGCTAGAAAAGTCATCATATCTAAATGGCAAGTAAAATAATAAATCGCCAGCCGTTTCCAGTCCGAGACGCTTAAAATGAGCGGCGGTAGTTTCGCCGACTCGATTTAGATCAGATAGTGGACTGTTAAAAGTAATCATAAGTTAATTATAACATAAAAGACATCACCTAATTAAGATGATGTCTTTTAAATTTATGTGTCCCCGCCAGGAATCGGACCTGGATTACAAGCTCCGCAAGCTTATGTTCTATCCATTAAACTACGGAGACCCTAAAATTCTGTCCTAATTAAATCATAATTTGAGTAACTTAGTCAACTGCTCAGATAATGGCGGGTCTAATCTTTCTAAATCTTCGTCTAAATAACGCAATAAATAATTTCTGACCGTAATTGGATCTTGATCGTAAAGATGGATAGATAATCTTGGGTGAGTAAAACTATTCTTAAATTCTAAATATAAATGTTTAACTTCGACGCTAGGTTTATAAATAATGGAAAAATGAAGTAATTGGTCGTAATCATAAAACCTTTTGCCAATGTTAATGCCTTCGGGGCCAATTTTGAATTCAACCATCGTTGGTTCTTGCCCGTCGTTTATAATCATGATAATGGACGATAATATCAAAATTAAAGCAAAAATAAAATTAGAATTAACCCCCAAAAAGACGATTTTCCAGCTGTTTATTTCAAAAAAAGAGAAGAATAGGCAGACAAATAAAAATATAGAAGCAATAACATACCATTTACGGTTACGTTCTTTGGGTTCATATTCTGGGACTTGCCAAGAAAGAGCTTGAACTCGATTGTTTTCTTCCATATTTTTGAAGTTTATATATAACTGGCCAATTAAATTGACAAGCCAGCGTTATTTTTATATAGTTGTATCGTTATTATAACATATATAACATAAAATCTAAAAGACTTTAGGAGAGATGGCCGAGCGGCTGAAGGCGACAGGTTGCTAACCTGCTATAGAAGTCTAACTTCTATCCAGGGTTCGAATCCCTGTCTCTCCGCAGATTTACAAAATAGCAATAAAATGCTATTTTGTTTTTGTATAAACTATAATAAAAATATGAAAAAACCAAGCATGGTTAAGAAGGTCGGGATTATTTTATTAGTCATTATAATTGTTCTTATAGGGCTAAATTATGGAATAATAGGCGGCTTGTTGGGCGCTGCTTTAGCTGGCCTTATTCTTAAGAAAACAAATGTTGTTTCCTCAGATTCCATGTGGGTAAAAGAAACAAAAGGATTAAAAATTGCTAAATATGTCATTTTAGTTATATTTTTGCTTTTAATAGCAGGAGCTTTCGTTTATATACTTTTAGGTAATTAGATTTATTCTACACATGCAAACTATAAATAATATTTACAACAGGCAGATTGGTGATATTTTAACTAAGCCTTTTGATTTTCTAGTAAGTAGTGGATTGAATCCTTATATTATTTTTGTATTTTTAGTAATTATTGTTTTTTTACTTTATTTTATAATTTTATATGGAGGTAATTTAAAGTTATTTATAGAGCATTTTAACAAAATGGCACCTGTTAAAAAAAGAGTTTGGCTTACTTTTTTATTCGGTGGAATTTTTATAGCTTTAATATTATTTTACGAATCATTGTATTTATTTTATGGTCAAAATGATGTAAAAAAATATCATTTAACTTTCATAGATAACAATTTATCGAATTTTGTATCTATGATTACTTTATTCTTGGAAAGAATCGGTATAATAAGGTAGTTTTTAAAATTTATTAGTTAATATTTTTATATAATGCCGTTCCAACTACATCCCATTCTCCCCGCAGATTGTAAATAGCTCTATTTTAGGGCTATTTTTTATAGGGGAGTTTATCACTTTGGAATGGCATGTTATAATCTTGGTATATGAAATTGATTATAGGCACAAAAAATAAGGCCAAAGTAGACCAATTAAAGATGGCTCTTAAAGATTTTGATATAGAAATTCAGGGATTGCCAGATAATAAAGACTTCCCGGAAATTAATGAGAATGGAAAAACAGCACTAGATAATGCCAGGGCAAAAGCACTAAATTATGCTATATTAATTGGTTGTCCAGTTTTTTCTATGGATAACGGACTTTATTTTGAGGGTCTATCAGACAATGAACAGCCAGGCCTTCACGTCCGCCGTATTAATAATAGATCCGATAGGCCGACTGATTTAGAAATAGTAGATTATTATTCAAAATTAATTAGCAGACTAGGCGGCAGGATTAATGGGTATTGGGAGTATGGAGTTTGTGTTGCGACCCCAGAAGGCGAGACTCACGAAACTACTTTTAAATCGCAGCGTATTTTTGTCAGTAAACCAAGCGCTAATATATTAGACGGATATCCGATGGAGTCATTGCAAATTGATCAAAAAACTGGCAAGTATAGCTCCGAAATGACTTTGGCGGAAAAGGATAGTTTTTATCAAGAACGGGGAGCAACAGGTCAAAAATTGCGTGACTTTATCTCTATTTTGCCTAACCATTTTGTAGAAGATAACTAATAGCCGTTCCAACTACATCCCACTCTATCCCACTCTCCCCGCCAACACAATTTAGTATTGGATAGGCCCATGAGCCCCGTATTTACGGGGCTTTTTGGTAAGTTCTAAATACCCATTTACATGAGGGTAAGTGGGATAGCGAACTGTAAATAAAAAATTGACAATTTTTTGATTTTTCAGGATTTTTAAGGTAGTATAAGAGTGTAATTAATTACTTTGTTAATAAAATTATGAAAAAAACTATTCAAATTATATCCCTATTTTCTTTAGTCTTTGTTTTGGGTGGGTGTAGCTATAAAATTGTCCAAACTTATGATACAACAGCTCCAGCTCCTCAAATAATAAATCAGACTCCAAATGCGATAATAGGACAATCTCCATCAATTCAATCACCCCAAACTCCAAGTATTGACTTGAAAAGTAAGTGCGCAACAGATGGTGATGTTTTTGTTCAAAAATATCAACAAACACAAAATATCACTAACGGTAGTAATTACAAGCTCGTATGGTCTGATCCCCAGTATCATTATAATGCAAAAATGAATACTTGCCTTGCAGCTATTTTTTACGTTCAAGAAGTTAATGAATCTGGTTTAGGAACGTCTAACTATACTATAAACCTCATTGCGTACAGTTTAGTTTTTGATGTTTATTCAAATCAAGCAGTGCTTCAAAGTATTAATAATAGAGTTAATAAAAGTACGGGAAATACGGATACGCTCGCAGAATATCCTTCTTATCAGAACATTCCAAATCTAGATGAGAATACATATAACGACCAGCTTAAAGTTCTCATGAGCGAATAATTTTATAAAGTCAGAAGATAAAAATTTTATGAGAAAATTGGGTTCTATTAAAAATGAATTACTACAGAAATCAAGAGAAGCCATGCTCGGGGCTGTTCAGATTTTTAATAATCCAAATGTAAGTTTTAAATCGGAGTCTTTTATAGTTTTAGTTGTAATTTCATGGACATATTTGCTTCATGCTTACTATAGAGACAAAAAAATAGAATATAGGTATTTTGACCAAAAGAAAAAAATAAGAAGGTTTCACTTAACTAAAAATGGCGCCTATAAATACTGGGAATTAGAAAGATGTTTGAATGAAAAAAAATGTCCTATAGATAAAATTGTAACAGCCAACCTGATATTTTTGATTGGATTAAGACATGAAATAGAACATCAGATGACTACAAAAATCGATGATCTGCTTAGTGCTAGATTCCAAGCGTGTTGTTTAAATTATAATCAATATTTAAAATTACTTTTTCCTCAACAAAACGGAATAGAAAAATATCTTTCTTTTAGCTTGCAGTTTTCGTCATTAAGCGAAAAACAGATAGACCAGCTTAATGATTATAAAGATTTACCAAAAAATATTTATTCTTTCATTGAAAATTATGATAAGGAATTACCCGATAATATTTTTAATGATAGTAAGTTTTCTTATAGAGTTCTATTTGTTCCAAAAACAGCAAACAGAAAAGGTCAGGCGGACAAAGTGATTGAATTTGTTGATCCTAATTCAGAGATTGCTAAAGGTTTAAGTAAGGAGTATTGGGCCATAAAAGATAGAGAAAAACCAAAGTATAGACCTACGAGTTTATGTAAAAAAATTAGAGAACTCGGGTATAGTAATTTTACTACCAGTAAACATACTAAACTTTGGCAAAGTCAGAATGCTAAAAGTCCAGGAAAAGGTTATGGCCTAGAATTAGAAAAAACATGGTATTGGTATGAAAATTGGTTTGAGTTTGTTAAAAAATATTGTGAAGAAAACAAATCATTATATACATAGTATTTAAATTAATATCATTCCAGTCCCGTTTCAGGTTCGTCCCACCCTCTATGCTAAGATAATTTAGTATCAGATATATCTAGAAGTCCTTATATTTTACGGGGCTTTTTGATTAGAGATAAACTTAATGTATGAATAATTTAAAAAGGCCAATTATTGACCCAAAAAAATTTATATTACCACCTTACATTACTTGTCCAAAATGTAAAAAAAGTAATAGTTTTGGCGTTCTAATGATTGGAGGGCAACGATATACTCGTAGATGTAGAGAGTGCTGGTTTACAGAAAGCTATAAATTGCCAGAACTTAATAAAAAAATTATATATTTGGATCAATTCGCAATAAGCGACATGATGAAAGCCGTAAATGATAAAATAGGAAAAAAAGATAAAGTGGACCAATTTTACTTCACTTTATTTGAAAAATTAGAATATCTTTCCAGCGCACAATTGATAGTTTGTCCTGATTCTTCTTTCCATCGCAGTGAGTCACTTCTTTCCGATTACTCGGCTCTTAAGCAGATGTATGAACATTTTTCTGGAGGCGGAACTTTTTATGATCCAGCAACATTGCATCGTTTCCAAATTATAGAGAAATATCGTGCTTTCCTTGGTAATAAAAAATTTATTTTTGATAAAGAGGCAACAGGAATTTCTAGTGATTATATTCATGGGTGGCGACCAGAATTAATGGTTTCGGTTGACTTTAAAACAACAAAGAAAGAATTAAAAGAGATGAGAGAGTCAAAACTTAAAATACATCAAGCAATTGCAGATGTTTTTAATAGATGGAAAACAGAAAAGGATAAAACTATAAAAGATTGGTTCAAAGAGGAGGGGTTGGCATTCGGAATAGTTACAATTAATCAGTTTAAAGATTTGCTAATAAAACAGTCAATGTATGCTATTGGGCAGCCGACGACTATTGATGAAATTGTAAAATTGGCAATAAGTGAATCAAACACTTTAATTACTAGCATGATAAATTATATTAAATCTGGTACTCAAGAAGAAAAGATTAAAAAAGTAGTGTCTTTTTTAGTTTCTGATGAAATGCTAGAAATACCATTTAATAAAATAAGTGCACTTCTTTGGGCATCTATTGCGCACGCATCTGCTCACGGTGGTCAAAAAACACCACCGAATCAAGGAACAGTAAATGATATTGAGATGATCTCCACTCTTTTACCGTATTGTGACGCTATTTTAGTTGATAACGCAATGTTTGCATTACTTAATAATGGAGAAGTTAAAAAAGAAATTTTTAAGTATGGCACTAAAATATTTTCAAAAAACAATAAACAAGAATTTTTTGATTATTTAGATGAAGTAAAGAAAAATGCTAACGACGATCATTTTAAAAAAGTTACCGAAATTTACGGTGATAACTGGGGGCAACCTTGCTGGAAAATGTATCATTAGATTTTATCAAGGTTGTAAATCATTTTTTAAAGATATTTTTTTATTACTTAGTGTAAGTTTGCTTTTTAAATTAGCTAACAGTTCTCGTTTAACGGACTCTTTTTTTGTAGTTTATTAAGTTTTATTGGCATTTTTACAAATCTCAGCGTGAATAGCGTTTCTCACTCCCCACAGATTGACAAAAGTATATCAATGTGGTATATTTTTTGTTGTAAAATAAGCTCATTGAAAATAAATATTAATCTTCAAAAATAAACTGAAATGAAAAAATTTTGGAAAATTATTTTATCTTGTGTTTTAGCTTTTTTAGGTCTAACTATTCTTACAAAAGCTTTTATTTGGGTAGATGAATCAAGAGATTCTTATAGACAAGAGGTAGCAAAAGAAAATGCAGAGGTCTTGTTTAAACAACAAAAACCATCAATTCTTTGGAGTGGGCACAACAGCAACTCATTCGATGTTAAAATTATTTCTTATGACAAAAAAGGCAATACTTATTTTGTTGGGGAAGAAATTCTATCAAATGTTACTTGGGCAAAGTTAGTGTTGCAACCAACAATTGGTTCTATGCCAACACTTTTGTACATGGACGATAATTCTGGACAAATTAAAAGAATCGCTTGTTCTGCTGCCGAAATTTTATAATTTCTTATTTAGAGACAAGGGTATGTTTAACAGCATACCCTTTGTTATTTATTTAAAACAATTCCAACTACATCCCACTCTCCCCGCACATACTAAAATACCCTAATTAGGGTATTTTTGTTATAATTATATTAAATTAAAAAATATGAATATTCTTAAAAATTATATAAACTACTTAAAGGATAATCCTGATAATTATTGGTTTAAAAGAAAATTGTATGGTTATGGATGGGTACCAGCAACTTGGCAAGGGTGGCTGATAACGTTCATCTATCTTACCCTAGTCTTTATATTTGCACTAACAATAAATGACACGTCGCCTGTGCGTGAAATAATGTTTACATTTATTATGCCTGTTTTATTTTTAACAGTGACTTTTATTAGAATTGCTTATAAGAAAGGAGAGAAGCCTAGCTGGCAATGGGGCTTAAAGAAGAAATAACTGTTCCGACTACGTCCCATTATCCCCGCAGATTGACAAAAGTATACCAATGTGGTATATTTTTTGTTGTAAAATAGCTCATTAAAAAAACAGAAATCATGAACGAAAAAGAAATCAAAAAAATTGCCGATCAAGAACAAAAAATTGTGCTAACAAAGTGGTATCTGGAGGCCTCGTTTTTCCCGCTTATTATACTTGTAATTTGGGTGTATATAAAAGCTTTAATGACGCCGGCAGCAAATCCAATATTTGATATGAAACATGATCAAATGGTTGCCACGAAAATACTTATTACATTTTCACTTTTTGCGGTAGCATTAATTATTGGTTATTTTTATAATCAGAAATTATCCAAAAAATTGGATAGGCTCTGGGAGCAAAAAAAGGCATTATTATTTTAAAGTCTTATTCCAAAATTCGAAAGGAAGTCTAAAAAATCAGACTTCCTTTTTTATTTACCTAAAATTAATATATTTTAGCTAATATTTATATAAAAGGCACCTGCTCTAAAGTAAACATTCTTCTATATATTGACATAATTAATAAAATATGCTATAGTTTAATCATTAAAAAAGAACATTTACAAATAAGATTATATTATAAACTTTATAAAAACCACAAAATGAAAACAAAAAAACGTTTTTTTATGTATTCTGTTTTGGCGATTCTTTATTCTTTTTATATTTGGAATAAAGTGCCTGTTTTTATTGCCGATATTAATTATCACAATTCTAATCACGCTCCCTACGTCAACGGAAAAATAATGAAAGAAGTTGATGGGGTGTTTGTATCTCAGGATTCTATTTCTAAACTTCGTTATTTTGTTAGTAGTGAATTTATCCAAAAAGAATGTAATTGTAGAATTTGTCGCGAAAAAGAATCTTTATTAGTTAAGTCATTGAGTTCTCTTGATATAATTAAAGAAAATAAACCGGCAAAACAATTAGAATCATTTGTCGCAGGTTGGGGGACAACTGTCAGTAGTAAATAAAC
>Ga0302215_10002565_pt1 | contig 12478 bp, 15 predicted proteins | sample II_Fen_N3_1_FD_194580 | JGI IMG/M metagenome (GOLD analysis project Ga0302215, IMG submission 194580) | Peat permafrost microbial communities from Stordalen Mire near Abisko, Sweden - II_Fen_N3_1 | ecosystem: Environmental > Terrestrial > Soil > Wetlands > Permafrost | place: Sweden: Abisko... | reverse complement strand
CAACAGTGATATCGGCATCTAATCCGGAAAGAACGTACAGAGCGGTTTCGGTGGAGCTGCCATCGGAACCATCGGAACCATCAGCACCATGCAGCGATACAAGCCATTCGGCTTGAGTGCCAATAAACCCATTTGCCACAGCAATGGCATAAGCCGAAATCCCATTAGCGCCATCGGCACCATCAGCACCATCTTCTCCATGAAGTGATAAAAGCCATTCGACTTCGGTACCCATAAATCCATCATCAACAGCAATGGCATAAGCTGATTTACCATCACCACCCAACGAAACAACCCATTCGGCTTCAGTCTTTACAGGATTATCGGTGGTAGTTGATTTATAGCTGTCGTAGGCTGAGTTATACTCAGCAGTTGTGTCGTCAGATACCTTTGTAATCCAGTACACAACATAATAGGGTGGTCGATTCTCGTGCGCTTGCTGAGCATCAGCAGCATTATTCTTGTCCGTATCGATTGCGCCGGAATTGGGATCAGGAGTATTGGAAGCGCTTCCATACCCAACATATTTGAGGCCGTTATTTTTACCAACGATTTTAATGGGATGTTTATGTGCCGGTAGTCCCGATTGTGTGGCAAGCAAAAGAACTGATCCTTTACCACCTGTATTACCGGCTTTACCGTAGTTCTCTGTATGGTCGGTTACATTCGTAGGGATTTGCGCCTTGCTTGAGTCGTAACCAATCAGGAAGCGACTGCGATAATCGGGAACTGTAACGCCATTAATCGGCTGGCCGTTGTTGCCGTTGCTCAATACAAATCCGACAGGGATATCTCCCAGTTCTCTCGACCAAACTACACTCATGCCTTTGCGAATCCCGGTAGTAGAGTTGGCAATGGCTTCCTGAATTTTGGTAGCAGCTGCCGGCGAAACATTTTCGGCAAAATAATTGATAATATTTTCGAACATAGCCCCAATCCTGACATGGGTGTTCTTATCAAGTCCGGTCTCAACTTTTATTGTTTGCGCAGCTGCTATTAAATCATTCAGTTCCATGCTCTGTAATTTTGATACAAATAAACCGGATCAGGCAAAACAAAAAAAAGACACTCAGAAATTGAGTGTCTCAAAAATTAGTGCTTTAAATTCTTCGCCATATAGTTCGGCTCGCTTTTCGGTGAGCAGTTTTATTGAGTGGTACCAGCTTTTATTGTACCAGGGCTTTCCCTTTTTACCGGCATCTTCCATTTTGACCCCTCGCCTCACTCCCATATCTACCATGCGACCATAATACAAGTAAGAAAAGGCAATTTTGTCAACATCTCCATTGGCTTGCATGGCTATTTCGGTAGCAAACGACTTGAATAGTTCACCTGTATCGTAAATATTCAGCGTTGCTATTTTATCAAGCCAAATGGTCACCATCATTTTGGCCCAGGCGTGATAATATTCGTTCTTACTCCCATTCGTCAGCGTCATATACAAGGTCTGTGGGTTCGTCAATCGCTATAGAAAAGTAAAGTCCACATGTTTCGCCCACCCACATGCCAGGTACTTCATGGTATGGTATTCTACTATCGTCAAAAAACATCAATTCGGAAATCTTATTTTTATCAACGAGTAACTTTGAAGATAAACTCCGGAATACAGCGCGTACCTCAGTCACTTTTTCGGCCCGATCATCCTGATTTTTTATGTTGAACTTTTTCAGGATATAAACGAATATCGTTCTGTGTTTAAACCATGCTCCTCCACGTTTAACCAGCATCCCATCGTCGGTATCGTCAACGGCTAAAAATGAATCAGAAGACTTCAGGTTGCTGAGTACTTCCTCCATATGATTTATACCTGTGACTTTACAAAAAGTGTATTTCCCCTTGGTAACTTTCAATTTACCGTTTTGAGTCTCAAAATAGCTTACTGCATCCCACATAATTAAGCGTTTTTCATTTGTTTTTCCATTTCCTTAGCTTCCCGTTGCTTAGCATTCATTTCGTCGAGCGCATCCCATGTGTTCGACCGGAGAACCTGATCGCGTTTAGTTATATCGCCTTCAGTAAGCATTCGTATCTGATTCTGAATAATGGCGTACATGTCAGGCGCTTTCGACTCACCAATTTCGTTGGATTTTGGTTTCTCAAAAAGTGTATCGAATTTCAGCATGAAGAATTCCTTCACTCCTATCATCCACATCACAACGATTAGTTTCTCCAGTTCCGAAGCATGACGCGAAAAATACTTCGCGCGTCGAGCAATATTCTTATTGTCATATTTTGCTCCATCCTGATAGAGTGTAGCCATCAATTTGAACAGATATTCGGGTTTTTGGCTGAAAATATACGACTGGTAGTAATTCTCTGCTTCCAGGTATTGCATAAAAATAGTATCGCACAACTGATTATCACACGGAGCATATTTGCCTACTTTAACCGGGGTAATGCCAATATAATTCTGTGTAATGAAATCCATTTTCTTGCAAAAGGAATTCATTTCTTCCAACTTGAGCGAAAAATAACCCTTGTAACCCTTCTTCACGAAGTAATATCGGAGCGAAGTTCCGCCGATCGGTTTAATTCCCGAGAACTTAATCAGGCATTTGCGCCAAATATCTTTATCAGGTAATCCGTGCATCTGTAAAGCTGCAACGTAACGGATTTGTTTTTCTGTCATTTCTCCGTAGTTCCTCGGAGCAGTTAAGTTGATTGTACTCATATTATCCGAAAAAATAAGTTGGATCCGATTGTAAATTCTGATAAACAGGTGTTGTTTTCAATGCGTATTCAGCACTATTTGCATATACTGTGTAAGTTTCCAGGTCCTTGTCGAGAATATTGCTGAGTATGTTGCATATTTTCTCAGCCTCATCCGTGTTTTTGTTTACTAGCTGGCCGAGAACCATTTTACAATGAATAATTATTACTTTAGAAGCCTCAGTGAACGTATTTAGGCGGGTTTCTGCAATTAATTGTTGCATATAGTCAGCACTAATCACTTTCTCCAATATGTTTTTTTGCCAACTTACCAGGTTACTTTTTGCGTCCATAAATGATTTTCGCTTCACGCCGCTCACAGTGGCATATTTGGCGAAATCATTACCGGTAAGTATCAAACAATTGGTCAAATCTTCAAATTCCGAAAAAGCAGTCCAGGCTGCCAACGCTTCAGCATCTTTCAAAATGCCCTGGATCAATAAATCAGTATTCATATATAGTTGAACTGAGCACCATTCAATAAGTCGCTGCACTCGTTCTTTACTTGCCGGTAGCTGGTTGCTATTATTCACTACCGCAAAACCGTTGTTCGTTTGTATCAGGTCAACAAAAGGAATAGCATTTTCGTACGCCTGGAGACAAAGCAAACGACTGGCAATAACTTTAAGTGGATTTTCAACGGGAAGAGTTTCAAAATATTGGGATAGATCTTCACCTAGAAATAAACCTATAAGTTGATTTTCGGCCTCCGACAAGTACGGCTCAATGGCATTGAATTGAGTTCCTTCAGCAGTGGGAATATACCCTACAAATTGTACAATTGTTGTAATTAGCATAATATTTTAATTATCTTGGTTATCCTGGTTAGCGTTCGGATCAGCTGTTTTTGTTTTGGCTGAAGTACCTTCATCGAGCGTTGTCAGCTGCATAAATGGTGTATCTATTTTTACATCATTTTCCCATCCATTATAGTTGATTATCACAAAGTAAGGCTCAGCTAAAATCTGACGAATAGGAACATCCAATGCCTGTTTAATGGTAAAAAGTTCACGTTTATCACTTCCGGACATTCCGCCTTTCGATTTGCCTGGCACTGCACCAATCAAACTCGGGTGAATGCCATCGGCATAACATTCCATGTTGCTGGCTTCCTCAGTATCTTCAATCCAATCGCCACCCTCTTTGGTTGGGTTAATGACGTTAATACGAATCATAGAATTTTCTTTTCCGTTGGGGTCAACGTAGAATCCGGAGAACCAAACCTTGCCGGCATTGACAATACCTGTCAAAAATGACTTGATATTTTCCTTTTCAGCTTTTACACGCTCAACCTGTTTTTTTGGATCCGTAATATTTTCATCCCGGAAAACATTGTCCCAATAACTCTTATTGATTTCTACCTGATACTTGATCACCAATCCATTTTTGAATTTAATTTTTTTCCCTTCAGCAATCAGTTGCTTAATATCGTACCAACCGCTGTTGAAAACTGCCCAGCTGTACGGAAATGGATAGTATTTGTTACCCGGAATCGGAATGGCGTTACGCATCGCAAATTTTCGTACCGTTGTAGGCGTGTTGTTTTTTCCTTCTTCGTTTGGAATTATGCCCATGCGCATTTCCAAATCACCCAGTGGATCGCTTTCGTCAAGCAATTCTATCACCTCACAGTCGTCCCACACTGGAGTGCCTTTTTCGAAGTTGGCAAAATAAACATGCTCTATCCTACCCGTTTTCTTATTACAGGTTTCGAAACGGCAATAAGTAGCATCTTTATGCTTTATCTTCACAATTTTCTTTCCGTCGCCACTTAAAATAAGAACCGTAACGGTGAAGAAAAAGTGTTTAATATCCGTTTGTTGCTCCAACCAATATTTTACAGGCCGGTTATACTTGAAAAAAGTCAGCACTTCTTTATTTGTAATCTTCTTGCCTTCCTCCGGATGTTCAATTTTTAGTCCGGCACCGTAACCCGATAATATATTGAAAAATATATTCGACGACATTACTTCGTCATTTCTTCTCAATGCCAATACATTATTAGGCCTAAGGTTATCATCTCCCCAGGGAACAAAACCCCTAAAACTATCCGGTGCACCCGATACGCGTGTAGGCGTTTGGCTCTGATCTATATCGAAAACGGTTACTCCCTCATTAATTTTATCCAGGGCGCGAGCTGCTATCTCATCTACCGGAATTTCAAAAACCTGTTGGTCAAATTGCTGGTTCATAATTATATATAAATTTTTTGATCGTTTAATTCAAAAATGCAAATCACTCTCACTTTCCGCACTTCGCGGCTCTCGGTAAACAATAGGTTGGCTGTGCCTTTGTGATAGTTAGAAGTGCAAACTACCTTGTTACATACCATTATTTCACCGCTTGAAGTCCAAACCTTGCAATTGAATTCTTTTTTCGAATTCAGTGTTTTTCGTAACGTACTAATATGCAGCATATCAATTAAATGTATTATCAAATGTGGCATCGAATATTCCTTTGGCTGCATTCACAAATTGAATACTGCTATTTTTGGCCTTTCGATACGTGAACGAAAATCCCTCGAGTTCGTTAGCGTCAGTATCTGTTTTATCGAATCCTGTCAGCGTTATTTCTTCATCCGATCCGGTTACACCAGGTGTATAGGTCGACACGTTATAGCTGAGCAACAAATCATCAATCCACTCCATTTCACTCTCCCACAGAAAGCCGCTATACTGTACCGTTTCCGAAATAAAATCTTGTGATATTTTCCGGTACCGGTTTTGAATATTACCAAGATTGAATTCTCCGGATTTTTTCACGTCGCTTCTACCGGTAGCCGTAAAGGTTTCGAGCACACCAAAACTATTCACGAATACAAAGTGCTTCCGGTTTCGGTAGATATTGAAGTCATTCAGGAAAGTATAGTTATTCGTTTCGAATTCGGTACCTGTAATCCATATCTCATACAACAGGATTTCGGCATTTACATCCAACCCCGAAGCTGTAATTACAGCACCCATAGAGGTGTTTATCGTTGTAATCTTGTTTTCGGTAGAAGCTGCTATCGCCGCCAATGTACCGGTAGCTTCCGCCCAGTGATCAACGGAGTAATATTTTATTTTAAAATGCGGTGTTACAGCTCCGTAACTAGGTTTATGCAAAAAGGAAAGGTATTCATTTCGGCTTTTCGAGGTGCGTTTTTCGGTGTACGATCGGGTCAGGAAATTTTGAGCAGTCCAGGTACCCGGGTCAACGGTCATATCGGCTTCGCATTTCAGAACCGAAAAAGCGATATCATGTGTGTAGGCATCTTGAGTAATGGTGTATGAAAAGTCAAGAAGTAAGTTCTGAAGGCTGAGATATTTCTCAACAATTTCGCCAATATTGCGAATTTGTATCTTATTTTCCACATCGAAAACATAACTTTCCGACAGGATTACATCAGCCCCTTTTTTCAACTCAAAAATCACCGGTGTACTCACATCGGTTTTAATCAGAATAATATCCGGTATATTTTTCTGAAAATAGAGTGCTCCAGCTTGCAGTTCTTGAGATATAGTCATAAAAAAAGCGGTTGATTAATTTGATAGTACAAATTAAGTCAACCGCTTGAGGGTAAAAAAAGACAGTGAACAGTATTACTTTACTCTTAAATCAGAATACTTTAGGCTCTGTAAGACTTTTTACGCTGTTATCCATATTTTCTATTTCAAATTTAGAGCCATTTTCAAATTCTACTTTAAATTTACGACCAGGTTTTATTTCATCAATCGATTTTTCAATATTAGAAATATGATTCTTAATTTCTAAATTCAATTCATCGATTATAACTTTGAATCTATGAAGTATAGTATTGATTGGAGCGCCATGTGGCGCTATCTGATTAAAAGAGAAATAATGCTCATTACTTGTCATTGATATATCAATATTGTCAATTTCTACATGAAATAAAACATCATTAGCTCTTACCTGACAATCATATATAACACCAATTTCACTTCTTAGCGTATACCAACCTTCAATCATAGAACTTCTATTCTCGAATAAGTACTTGCTTTCAAGTTCCTTAATAATTTCTGATCGTTTCATATTACAAATGTATAAATTATTAGTGTTCGCGCAATTCCAGTTCGCCATCTTTTCGCATGAGCCACACTGGAGTCGAATCTTCAAAGCCTATAGTGTAACCATGTGTTGCCAAATATGCAGCTATTTCGTTTGTCGATAAGTCTGCCATTGGCCGGATATCGAGTTTAATTTCTTCACTCGTTTTGCGGATCGTTGTATTTTCTTTCGTTGCCGGTTGAAATTCTCCACAATACCGGGATAAGATTATTTCTTTGAATGTAATTGGTCCTTGCTTGGCCTTCGATTCGTATTGTTCTTTTAGGAATTTAAGCAATTTTGTTGCATCAATTTTACCCTTAGCCCAACTGTTAGCCATAAATTCATCCCATAAGTATGCATCACCGGTGTATTTGCCATTTTCCGTCACGCGAATAATTATTGCGCCTTCCGTACCTGTATCTGCAATTTCAGAAATCATATCATAACATTTCTGCACAAACTCATCGTTATCCTCGAAGGAAATATAATAAGCTTCGTCATTGATCATTATTTCTGCTTGTGTCATGACTGGCCTCCTTCCTCATTCAATTTATTGAAATCATCTTTTATGCAAATCAAATTAATCAGAGATTCTTTGATCTGAATATCAAAGTCATTTGTCAATATCATAACTCGACAAAGAAGATCTTGCATTTCAGATAGGTAAGTTGCATATCTTTCAGGTGCATCACTTTCAGCCCAATTACCTAATATTTCAGCTGCATTATCTGTGACTTTAAATCCATTAATAATAGTGGCTGCTTTCATACTTGGCCTCCTTCCACTAAATTAAATTTTAATTCTGTGGTACCCATTACAAATGCTACGTTGGTAGTAGTTCCATCGTACTTAAAGTCAACCAGTGCTTCCTGGTCAATGGCTTGTTTCAAATTCAAATAAAGTGATTTCAGGAGTAAGCGAGCATCCGACATTGGCACTACTCTCACTTCGTGCACGGGATTTTCTTTTGTAGGTTTAATCCTACGGGTTTGATTTGTTTTCATTTCGGGAGTTTCGTGTTTTTGATTTTATGGCAATAAAAGAAGCGATGCCAATATCACGCTACGAAACTCCCGAAGGTATTACCGCTCCAAACGGCTCGTGATATGGCATCGCCATATTTTCAATAAGTTAGTTTTTGGGCATAAAAAACCACATCGTTATGTGGCACGTAGTGCCTTCGTAAGAGTTTCGTACTGCAAATATCGGAATGTTTTTTGAATTGGCAATGCAAAAATGAAATTATTTTGAAAATTCTTGTACTTTCTTCCTAAAACCGAAAGGGTCTCTAATTGTATAATAAATTTCTTTCGTTCCTCCAGAACCAATAATAGTAATTGATCCATAATTAAAAATTCTCCCTAATATTCCCTGATCAACATTTACACTTTCAATTTTAGAATGGTTCATTTCAAATATCTTTCTACTAATCCACCCAATTTTTATTATTACCCTTTTATTCGTTACAGCAAATTCATCTGTTTTCATTTCAATAAATGGAATAATGAATAGTGATAATATACCAGTTAAACGCCAAAATATTATTGGGTGATAGGTAGTTTTAAGTTCTATTTGTTCATCTTTAATAAGATTACTTTCAATATAGTTACTCATAATATAGTTAGTTATATTATTTCTTTGTTTTTCCAGTACAAACTGTTTTTGAAGTCATAGTGTAACCACCCGAAGAAGATGTAACAGTTGTAGTTAGTTCTTTCATGTAGTTATTCGCCTCCGCTTCAGTCAAATCGCATTTTTCAACAGTTCCGGTAGCTGTTGAACTTTGCCCCGCCATGGTAACAGTTGTTTTAATACTAAATTCCCAACATGCCTTTACATCTAACCCACCTTCAGATGTACATGAGATAAAAAACATAGCCATTACAGCCAATAATAAAAATTTCTTCATAAATATTTATTTTAAAATTAAGTTGAGCACAAAGATAATAAATATATTAACGCAAAAAAGCCCCGCATTTTTGCGAGGCTTTAATTGTTACTTCAAATTTATAATTCTAGCATTTTATAACCATACCTGGCAGAACCATTCACCCGCTTAACCATTTTTTTAAATCCAATACCAGTTAAACACGTTCCCACATTTATAATTGTCGTATGCTCTTTTATTTCATCATCCAATTTATTGAAAATATCTGTTGGTAACATAAATGTATATGATTCATCAGCATTTGGAATTCTGTATTTATTTAATATAAATTTTTCTATATCAGGTATAAACTTTCTTTTTGGAAAAACCAATTTTGAAATTGCAGCTTTACATATCGCTTTTTTATATTTAACTAACTTTGAGTTTATTGAAGAAACAACCAAAATGAATACAATGAAATCTTCAATATCAAAACATAAATATCCTTCGCTTGTGATATTTTCAATTTTAAAATTAATGTTGAGTCCTCGTTTATTAAATTCTATCATTGTATTGATAAAGTTTATCTTGTAATCTTCACAAAATAGCTTTATCGGAATAAATATTTCCGAATCAATCTCTAATGTCTTAATTTTCCATCCCCATAAATATTCTGTTTTCATAAGCTTATATATTAAATTTCTGCAAATATACATATTTTTTACATACTACATACTACACTTTTCGGAAAAACGCGCAAAATCAACAAAAAAATATTACCTACCTCACTCACTACTTACTATTAGTTATATATATCTAATTATCATTTATTTAAATTTATATTTTAAGTAGTAATAGGTGCTTAGAATATCCATATGAATTATTACATACTACATTTTTAAATATGTAAAATCTTAAATGTCAAAATTATAATTGTAGTATGTTTAATTTTTATCATATAAATAAATCCAGCATAATTACAGTTAATAATATGTTGTAGTAATAGTAGTAACATGCAAAAAAAACATTATTCTATTAAAATTTAGTACTCACTTACTACCTTTAAACAATTGTAATACAAAAACATACATAGTTAATTTATTTATAATAGTAACATAGTAAGATACTTTTAAAATTTGTTGTATTCTCCTTTATTTATATATATTATTCTTATCTTATTAGTAATCAATTAGTTATAATAAAAGAATATATAAACACATAACGTGTGTATGCGCCAATAAAAAAAACTGTCTAAATGGTTTTAATGGAGTTGATTACATATTGTTTTCGGCTGAATCTTTAAGCTGTTTGCATCTGTTTTCCGCCTTTCAGTATACTACCATACTATATATCAGCACAAAACGCCTTTGCAAACTTTTATTTAAAGTTTGTTGCTGTCGATAGACCCCGCCCCGCCCTGCCGCTCCGATGTCATTACAAGGCTCAAAAAGCGTGTTATATGTCAGAAAATTAAGAAAAACGGGTGGTAAAACGGCCATTACTCTATCAATGTCCTGAAAGGAGCATTGATTGTGTAATGACAACTTAGCTTCCTACAAAAATCAATGCATGCATTGTGTTTTGGAAGCATTGGAGGTGAGATGTAATGACATGAAGTGAGCGACTAGATGAAGTCGCTCACAAGGCTGGAGTTGAATGAGGATTCAACGGGGAAGTTATTCATTCCAATGTAAAGACTATCGAATGCGTCAGTACCATCGGTTCGGTGTTCGCGTAAGTCTTCGTCGCTCTCTGCGAGCTTCTCTCCGCGCTTATCTTTCTTAAACCCTTCTGGACCCTGATAGATTCCTGTTTGCTCCATAGCGAGCAAAAGAGGTTCGTTGTTTGGCTTATTGAATAGAGGGTACAAACCTTTCTGTCCTTTCAATCCCATGTTGATAAGTAGGTGCTTATCCATGTGATTAAGTGGATTGCCAATGTGTACACCTGTAACGTGCCACTTGTTACTCCTGAAGGTGTCCATGACAACAGTTGCAAAGTCACTGTCATTGACTGCATAGTTACTACCCAGTGCTGTGTTATCGTAATAGTAAATCACTTCCTTACATTGTTGATCACGATAGTAGTGGCAGAAGTCATTGACTAACTCAACTAACTTACGATCATACTTGACAAAGAATGATTTCAATACCTTTAGCTTAATGCCTGAGCGTTGTCCCGCTACTATCCAGTTGATGTTGGCGTTGTAGTCCATTGAAATACATATGGGCTTATTGCGGTCTAAATCGCCATCCTGAAGACATGATAAGTCTTTTGTTTTGTTGAAGTCATACTCTAAGTTAAGAATGTAAGAGTTATCGAAATCAGTGTAATAATGCAGATTTTCATTCAGGTTGTTGTAGAAACCATCCTTGAGTAATCCAACACGCTTGCAAAGTATTGATGTCTGGAAAATCAATGGTGGTAAATCACGCTTCATTTGCTTGATATAGCCCTCACCTAATACCTGCAGGTTTTCTATTGAGCTAAACACATTGTAATCGACTGCAACACTTCTAAATTGCGCTAAATCCCGACAAAGTGTTTTGTAATAATCAAATAAATAACCTTTAGGTTGAATTCCTTTTGATTGAAATTCCTTTATTTTATTAAGTATTCGCCACTTTTCGTAAATGATTCCGTCGATATGTTCGATTAGTTCCGGATCGCATTTGTCCTCATACCCTAAGAACCAACTACCTTTCTTCGTAGTCGGCATGTCGGAAATGATCATCATGGAGTGATGATAAGACAGATGGCCAAAATGAGCTTTAGTTCCACCATTGGCCGGAATCGTTTCGTTATTCAATTTTTCGAAGTCCAGGAACTTGGCTTCGTCGCAAAGAATGGAGTCGAAAGTCATAGAGTTTGATGATCCGGGAACATCCTGAGAAATGATTGGCATAATGCTTCCATTGTACCAGGTGATGCAATGATCGTAACTTGCCGGTTCTAATCGTGGCTTTTCGAATTTTAAACCAGGTTCTGGACGTCTACCAATCACATAGTGGACATTACGCTTGAATCCAATATTATCAAAGGCTTCTAATGTTCCTGGTAATGTACGGGTATTTGCCTGCTGGAATGTGCCGGCAATGATGCCATGGGTACCTCGCGGCATGCGCTGCATATTGCGCTGAAGATACGGTTGAGCAATGCCGTGAGACTTACCCAAACGGCGACCACCAACCACAACAGTTGTTTTGCACTCACGAAGCATTACTTTGCGTTGACAGTCGTTGAAATATATTTGCTTGATTTCCTTACTGATTGGCATATTTCTCTAATTCACGAATGTCAATATCCTCATAGGTGACATCTTCAATGTCTTCCATGTATTTCTTTTTCATAGCAGCAATTTTCTCTCTAATGTTTGGAATAGGTTTTATTCCGAGGACTGAAGGATCATCAGTTGCTTCATAAAGTTGTGGGATGATGTCTTCCCATGGTATGCGCTCAGCATCTTCCTTATCGAGCTGGTTGTACTTGCCGTAAGTGTTATTACATTTATCCATGGCTATAGGGTCCTGCTGAAGCTCAGCCATGTTGTAAGCCTTTTCATTTCTGTAATTAAACCTGAACCTGTGCCAGTCTTTTGATTGTTTATTGATTGATCCCAATAAATCTTTTATCAATCGTAAATCCTCATATGCAGCGCTGCGCTCGATTCCAAATTGATTTTGGAGGTGTAAAATTATTTCCCGGTCTTTTTTTGACGGAAACTCAAGCATAATCGTATAGCCTGAGCGAATGCGAAGTAATTTATCACGTTGTTGCTGTGGAAGGTGTGACAGCTTACTAACGTCGTCGTATAAGTGTTGCACACAGATATCGTAAGTGTCTCGTTTAGCA
>Ga0302215_10002564_pt1 | contig 12483 bp, 15 predicted proteins | sample II_Fen_N3_1_FD_194580 | JGI IMG/M metagenome (GOLD analysis project Ga0302215, IMG submission 194580) | Peat permafrost microbial communities from Stordalen Mire near Abisko, Sweden - II_Fen_N3_1 | ecosystem: Environmental > Terrestrial > Soil > Wetlands > Permafrost | place: Sweden: Abisko... | reverse complement strand
TTTTAAAAGTGTATGAAAAATTAATGCGATAACAAACCATGCCATGTAGTTTCTGACGGGTATATTTCCTTCATGCCAGTTCCACATGCCTGTAAACGGTGCGACTTGCTCTAAAACAATATCATAGGCAAGCATAATTGCCGAAGCAAGTAGAATCTTATAGTTTACATGAATATTTATTTTTTCGAACATCGATGATGTGGTATAAACCAGAATCAACCAGTTAAGACCGATTATAACCGGAGTATTGAGTATTTTAAGTCCTAAATTCGGACCATAACTATATACTCCAAATATAATTCCCGTATTAACTCCAATCATTTCCACAATCAATCCTGAAATATAAATACCTGTAAAAACTAAAATTGATAAACGGTAGGATGATTGCTTCGGATGATAGATAACAAGTAGAATAAACGATAGGATGAGTACCAATGGTATTAATTTCTCAAAGTAAGGGTAGGAGAGAGGGATTAAAAAACCGGCAAGTCCTACAGTATAAAATACGGGTATGATTATCTGCACAATTTTATCTATATTCTGTTTAAAAGCCATGTGTGAATTGTATTAAAAGATTTTCTTTAGTTGTGGAATTAATAACAGGTTAAACAAAATCATGCTGAATGCATAACCAACATCTTCGACCGGTATGGTCAGAATTCTGATACCCATGTTTTCCTGATCATTGTACCAAACTACCTGGTGATGGAGAAAACTTCCCGTTAATATGGCATTCACTACAATAAACGGAATCAGGATCAGTAAAAAGGATATAAAATATCTGCTTATCTGGTTTGTTGTGTCAACTAATGATAGCAAAAGGGCCGCGATGACAAGGCTGAAGATATAGACGGTGTAAATCTTATTAAAATTAAACAAAACAACCGCAAAAGCCATTAAAATAAGAATTATGATAAGTATGCGGGTCCATATCAGGTTTAATTTAAGTCCCGGAAAGTATAAGACAATGGATTCATGTAAAAATAAACAGGCATATGGGATAAACAGAAAAAAGAGCCATTCTTCCAATGGTAAATTTGCAACCAGGATATTTAAATGATATCGTGAATCAAATCCCCAGACGCCAAGTTTTGTCAGATATATATCCGCCAGAATATAGAACACGGCAATAATCAGAATTGACGGAATAATGTATCTCCATTGTTTGTAAAAATGAAGCTTTTTATCAAAACTTAGTACGAGTGGAACCGAAAGGGAGCAAAGCAATAAAATTATATAAAGCCACATACACTATGATTTAAAGTAACGCGCAGGGAATATCAACAGACCAAAATTCTTGAAATCAGTAGCTGTTTTGGGCCTGTGATGTGCTAAATGTGCCCGTATGATAGCCTGCACGTATTTACTGCGATACCTAACCAGAAAAGGAATCCTTATACGTTGGTGAATCAGGATATCATGCACCAGGAAATAGGTACATCCATAGAGTGTGATTCCTGATCCAATAAAAATGAGATGTAAATTTCCTGTTACAAAACCAATAATGAATAATAGGATAGCCGGAATAGCATAAATAAGAAAGAACATGTCATTATTCTCATAACCTGAAAATTGCATATCTTCCATTGACATTTTTTTTCTGTCATTCAGATGATGATCTTTATGCCATATCCACAAAAACCCATGCATGATGTATTTGTGATTCGACCATGCCACAAATTCCATACACCCATACGACACTATCAACAATGCTAGGTTTATCATAATTTGTCAATTTGGACATTGATAATATGTAAATTTACATTCTCAACTATCTTTTTAAACCATGCTGTATACACGGAAGCATTGATTTCAATATCATCCCTTAAACTCTTATATGTTATATACTTCCAGTCCATCACCTCATCGGTGTTTATGACTGGATTTTCATCTGTAATACCCAGAAATACATGGTCGTATTCATGTTCCGTAAGCTCATTATCCAGTTTCTCCTTATAGGTAAAACTAAACAATTCATTCAGATCACATTGCATGCCCATTTCTTCCATTAATCTTCGGTTGGCTGCCTCCATATTAGTTTCCTTCGGATATGGATGTGTGCAACAGGCATTTGTCCACAGCCCGCTCGAATGGTATTTATCAATTGCCCGTCTGTGTAATAACCATTCTCCTTTCGTATTACATATAAAAACAGAAATGGCACGGTGGAGTAATGCCTGGCGATGTGCCTCCATCTTCTCCATTATTCCGGTTTCATTGTCATTGGGATCTACTAAGATCACATACATTTGATTCATGCTCTTAAATCAGTTTAAATTTAATTACCAGGATTGCTTTTAACAACAATACTACTTTCTTGATGTCAGGAATCCGGATTCTATTCTCCATAATTTTCCCGGCAGGTGTCTGTTCGATTTTATGTAATAAGTTTTTGTAATAATAGTAAGCCACCAAGACCGATAATTTAGCATCTTTGGGGAGATTCTTAATACCTTCGAAAGCTTCATCAAAATCATGGTTTATTTGAAGGATCACTTGCTCTTTGATTGACTCATTAAAATTATCTTTCACAATTTCAGGAAAGTAACATCTATCCAGGTTTACTATATCGGTTTTTAAATCACGTAGAAAATTGACTTTTTGAAATGCAGAACCAAGTTTCATTGCCGGTTTTTCCAATTCGCAGAAGTAGGCATCATCTCCTTTGCAAAAAACTTTCAGGCACATCAACCCGACTACATCAGCTGAACCGTAAATATATTCATCAATTTCCATTTGGTTGGTATAAACTTTCTTGAACAGATCGGATCGCATACTACTAATAAACGACTGCACATAGTCATTGGGAATGTTGTATTTCCTGACAGTTAACTGGAACGAATGCAACACAGGATTCAGGCTGATTCCCTGTTCATAGCTTTCAAAATAATCTTTTTCGAATTTATTCAGCAGATATTCCTTATCATAATTATGAAAAGAATCCACTATTTCATCGGCTAGCCTCACAAAACCATAGATACTTGTAATGGCATCCTGCATCTCATGGTGGAGCATACTGGTAGCCCAAAAAAAGGATGTACTGTATTTTTTGGTTATCAGGGTCGAAATCTGAGTGGCAGTCTGATTGTATAATAACATTGTTTTATATTGTTGCTGATTAACTTATTATGAAATCACAAATCAATTAGTTGCTATCTTTCTGATCATTCCTTTAAATATAAATCCATGAAAAGGAAGCATACAATACCAGTAGAGCCTGCCCCAGACACCTAATGGCCTGAAAGTAGCAGTCTGTGTCAATTGGCTGTTTGTTATTTTAAATTCAAGCCAGGCTTCACCGGGCAATTTCATTTCAGCAAACAGCAACAACCTTTTCTCCTTTTTATCTGCCAGTAATACCCTCCAAAAATCTAATGATTCACCGGGCGATATCTCGGTTTGGCTTTTCCGGCCCCTTCTCATACCAACACCCCCTGATAACTTGTCCAGAAAACCCCTGATTTCCCAAAGCCAGTTGGCATAGTACCAACCGTTCCTTCCCCCGATACACCATATTTTATGTAACACTAAATCGCTGTCTTTCAGATTAATTACATGTACATCTTTAAAGCAACCATTTACAGGAACTTCCATATATTGTGAAATCCCTTTTTCCAATACATTACTTGTTTGTGCATCAATCCAACTGGACAGTACCTGATTTTGTTCGATCATGTCAAATGCCAGTCTGATGGATGTATCGTAATCGATCAATGAAATGTTGAACCTCTCTGCCAGGTCATTATGATGGCAGATTACTTCTATTTTCATGCTGTTGACCAGATTTTTTGCCAGTGGATAGGACGTGGAAGTGACAAAATAAAGCCAATAGGAAGATATTCTCGGTGTCATGACCGGTACCACAACGATTCGTCTCTTCAATCCCCGTATGGATGCAAAACGCAAGAGCATTTCCTTATAATTTAATATGTCAGGACCACCGATATCATAGCTTTTATTAAATGTATCTGTTTGTCCGGCCACTGCATTCAAAAACTCTATGACATTTCGGATGGCAATTGGCTGACATTTCGTATTCAACCATCTGGGAGTTACCATAAAGGGTAATTTTTCAACCAGGTCACGGATAATCTCAAACGAAGCGCTCCCCGAGCCAACAATAATGCCTGCTTTAAGTGTTGTTAACGGGAAAGTGGCAGTGGATAATATCGTTTCAACATTTTTGCGCGACGAAAGATGTTTTGATAACTCAATTTCATTAGTAATACCGCTTAAATAGATAACTTGTCTGACTCTTGTTTTCTGGATGCATTCTTTGAAATTAGTAGCACAACTACTTTCCATATCTTCAAAATTCCCGGTTTGTGTTGACATGGAATGAATCAGATAATAAGCGATGTCAATATCAACAGGTAGTACATCCAGGCTTTCAGGTCGTAAAAAATTCACTTCTATCACGCTGAGTGATGAATGTTTGTACTTCGAAGTATCAAACCGGCTTCTATCCCGCACGCAACAAATCACTTCATGACCGTTAGCAAGTAAAACCGGAATTAATCGTTGTGCAATGTACCCTGTAGCTCCAGTTAGTAGAATCTTCATCGTTAAAATCTGATCATTTTTAAAATTTAAAGAACAATTTATTTATATTACTTATTTACAGTGATATAAATTGATTTATTTATAAGTAATCTGCAACTTTATTGATGGATGAATTTAGTCTGAAATTAAATGGACTAGAATAAAATAAATTTCTTCAAAAGAGTAGGACATTTTTATATTATTATAACATATAAATAACCAAAATGTTCGTATATTTGTGCTAACAATAGTAAAATTATTATAGTTTTATTAAAGACCAAAATGATTGACCCTATTTTTCAATAGTCAAATACCATTACCATTTTAAATATCAATTGTTTATTTCTAATTTCATTTAGTTTATCCATAAAACTAAATGCTTTTTCAGAGTATATGGAGTTGAAACTTTATCAAATGGTGATGTACTTTTATTAATCCGATTTTGAAATGACTCTTAGAATAGATTTGGATCGGTTTTGGTTTGGTTTTGGTTCAGAGGATCTTACCATATATCAGTCACTTATCAATCACTTATTTCTCATATAAATGCCATATATCTTATAGATATATGGCATTTATATGAGAAATAAACGAATGTTATATTATCATTAAAACCAAATCATAACCAATCCAAAATCATTGTAAAAATATAATAAAACTGAATTGGGTATGTCACAATTTCAGTACAAGTTTGAAAAAACAAGCCTAATATTCATTTTTGATGTACACTTAAAACGAAAAGCCCATGGATGCAGAAACTGGCTCTACATCTATGGGCTTTAAAAATTTGTGTAATTATTTACAAAAATTCAATATCAAACTGATTACTCTGTTAGTATTGAAAATTTGTGCATCAATACATGCGCAGAACTTATCGTTCAATCTAACATCAAAAGGTCAATTTTGTATATTATCATTGTGTTAGTTTATTGAGTGTTTCTGCCATTCTTTCGACTTTCAGCTCATCGTTTTTGGCAGAATAGATCCAGTTGATAATAGTTTTTTGTTCATCTACCTGCTTTTTTATAAATTTTTGATAGGCAATAGGTTCGTCCTGCAGGCAGATCATGAAATCATCGTGGTTCACGTGAGGTAATTGATCGGAATAAAGAATGATATGAACCCAATCGCCTTCGTTTTTTCCAATATTTTTTCGGATTTCGGCTTTAACGGGCAAAAACATGATCCCATTGCTCATCGACATCAGATGATAATTCTTAATTTCATACCCATCAATGCTACCCCGTACTTTCACCCAACCAAACCAGGCATGCTCATCCTTTGTTATCTCAGGAATAACAGCAAAAGTCCAACCACCTTTCCCTGAAAATTTCTTAAGCAGATACTTTTGATTTACAAGAGGCGTTTCATTAAAAGCTGAAGTTTCCATAATCAGTTACAAAATAAAAAGTAGGATAGATTAGGTTAATGTTATATCAGAAATCTGATTATTTATTGAATTGACACATTACTTTGTAAGTTTCAAAACAGTTTTATCAATACGTTCATACATTGATGCATCATTTTTGGCACAATAAATCCAATCAATTAAGCCCTGCTGCAGACTTTCTGTCAATAACTGAAAAGTTTGTAAAGCAGTTGGATTGTCTTTAAGACAAAGTAAAAATTCTTCAGGTATTTCTGCAGGAGAGATGTCGGCAAAAAGAGTAATATGGACCCAATCGCCTTCTTTTTTACCAATCTTTTTACAGATTTCAGCTTTCACAGGGAAATAAAGTGTTCCATCAGGCAATGGCATGAGGTGAAATTTATTGATTTCATACCCATCGATGGTACCTTTCACTTTTACCCAACTAAAAAAGGAATGCCTGTTCTGCATTATTTCAGGAATTGCAGCATAGATCCATCCTCCTTTTCCGGGGAACCTGTCAAGCAAATAGCTTTGATTAACCAGTGGTGTTACAGTACAATAATTTTCCATAAACAAAGGAATTAAATTTTTCGATATTTAGAATAAAATTTATTTTCTTCATTGTGCTACCAGTTATAGAAAACTTTAAAATTTATTTTCTAAAAAGTAGTAGCAAGACTAAAAATCATAAAGGATATCAATGTATTTTAAATTCTATCACTTCTTTTGTTTCTTTAGTCACCCGAAACCTGTTATCTAATCTTTGACCAACAATCCAAACAATCTCATTGTTCGATACAAGTATCCAACTATGCTCTTTTTCAAGTAAACTAAGTTTATTATTAATGAAAAAATCACTTATCTTTTTACGTTGTGTCATTCCAAAAGGGAAAAAAGTATCGCCTTCCTTCCAACGACGTAAAAGAAGCGGAAACTTCAGTTTAGAAGCATCAATATGTACACGGTTAAGTTCTTTGGAAACTTCAAAATGAGTTGTAACAAGTTGTCTGTTCATTTTCATAGGAAAAGGCAATTCTATTTCCCTGTCAACTTCTTCAATTAGAAATTCATCACCAGTAATTTCCTCATTCGCACTAATCAGAAGGTATTTCCGGTCTTTAAGCAAACGATGGGTATCTGAATAGAATACTTTTCCTGATTCACCATCCAGTTGATCGGTGATCTGTTCAATAATTGCCGGTCCGAAACCATACGGGTGAAGAAGTTCATACATCAAAGCAGGGATATGTATTTGCTTTTTAATGCTATCTATGTCCATCTTTACTACTTCTGATTCATTATGAACAATCTCAAGCCTCATAGTATCAATCGCCTGTTGATAGATAATCAGGTTACCTTCAAAACGTTTCATCGAATCATACAAAGTACTACGCACAGATGGATTGATCTCAGATAAGAGTGGCAATACTTCATTTCGGAATTTATTTCGTTGATAGTCTGTTGATGCATTGGATGAATCTTCAATATGGTCCAAATCATGCCGGATAAGATAGGCTTCTATTTCCAACCGGTTGGTACATAACAGGGGACGAACAACTTTATGATTCCTGGGTTGAATGCCCGTAAGCCCTCTTAATCCTGTTCCACGCACTAAATTCATTAGCATCGTTTCAATGCTGTCGTCGGCATGATGAGCTACCGCAATAGCCTGAGCATCTTGTATATAAAGCAATTCATAAAACCAGGCATAGCGCAAATCACGGGCAGCCATTTCTATCGATATTTTATGTTCACCGGCATACTTAGTTGTTTCAAAATCAACGAAATAACTTGCAACCTTAAGTTCCTTTGCCAGATTGCGAACAAATAATTCGTCTCTGTCAGACTCTTCCATTCTCAAATGAAAGTTACAATGAGCAATTATGCACTCGTAACCCAGTGACATCAGGATATGAAGCAGCACTACCGAATCTGTTCCACCACTCACACCAACTATAATTCGTCCTTTAGTAGTCAACAATTGGTGATTATGAATGTAAGTTTGAACTTTTTGTTGCATTTTATATCTGTTTTGACGTATCTTTGTGCTTACTAAATATAATGACAAAGATATTCATTTTCTTGTAAAAATATCTAATCTTTATCTAACAATAATTAAAACATGGATTCATTTTTAGAACTTGCCCAACATCGTCAAAGTGACCGTGCTTATCTGGATAAACCTGTTGAAAATGAAAAGTTAAACAGGATACTGGAAGCTGCGCGGTTAGCACCTTCGGCCTGTAATTCACAACCATGGAAATTCATTGTTGTTACAGATCCGGATAAAAGGTTGCTCGTAGCCGATGCTACTGCCAGTAAATTGCTGTCGATGAATCATTTCACCAAACAGGCACCGGTTCAACTGATTGTAGTTGAAGAAAGTGCTAACTTTACATCCAGTGTTGGCGGTTGGGCTACCAATAAACATTATCCTCATATTGATTTAGGAATAGCAGCGGCACATATCAGCCTTGCTGCTGCCGATGAAGGACTGGGATCGTGTATCATTGGTTGGTGTGATGAGAAAAAAATCCATAAGGCGCTTGATATTCCTAAAAGCAAAAGGGTAATGCTTGTTATCCTGCTTGGATACTCAGCCCAACCTCTCAGGGAAAAGAAAAGAAAAACGATCGAAGAGATAGTTTCGTATAATAAATATTGAGACCCCTAACCCCTGAAGGGGAATAAGAAAAGAAAGAAAGAATATAATTACTGAAGAGTATTGATTTTAATAATGGATGAAATTATAAACATGGAGGATAACAATAACTTGAGTTCCACTTTTGAGGATAAGGGTTCTTTATACGATCAAACCATACAATATTTATACGACCGCCTGCCGGTGTTTCACCACATAGGCAGCGCAGCCTACAAACCGGGACTTAACAACAGCATTCGGCTGATGGATGCATTGAAGAATCCTCAAAAGAACTATCCAACGATACACATTGCTGGAACTAATGGAAAAGGTTCTGTATCACATCTGCTGGCAGCCGTATTGCAGCAATCGGGTTATAAAGTGGGATTATATACTTCTCCTCATTTGGTTGATTTCAGAGAGCGAATCCGTGTAGATGGAAAAATGATTGATGAACAATATGTTATAGATTTTGTTGAAGAACATAAAAATTTGTTTAATGACATTGAACCGTCCTTTTTTGAAGCTACAATGGCCATGGCATTTGATTATTTCAGTGATCAGAAGGTAGATATTGCCATCATTGAAGTCGGACTGGGTGGAAGACTGGACAGTACAAATATCATTCGCCCTGAAATATCTGTGATAACGAATATCAGTTTTGATCACATGGGATTTTTGGGAAATACTCTTGAAAAAATAGCCTTTGAAAAAGCAGGTATTATTAAACGAAATATTCCGGTGGTTATCGGAGAAGCATTTCCCGAAACAAGGGATGTATTTGAAAAAAAGGTGATTGAAGAAGATGCACCAATTTATTACGCAGAAGAGTTTATTAAAGTAACGTTCAAAAAGTATGAGAACGACTGTATGATCGTGGAAACGTCTGACAACAAAACCTATAAGGTTGGATTATGCGGAAATTATCAGTTGAAGAATATTGCGACAACTCTCACAGCCATACATCAGTTGAAAGAACTCAATTATAAAATTCCAACAACTTCCATTATGTCGGGATTTGAAAAGGTGACCGAAATTACAGGATTAAAGGGAAGATGGCAGATATTACAACATTCACCGGTGGTAGTTGCTGATACCGGGCATAATATAGGTGGTTTTCAGTACATTGTGGAACAACTAAAATCGCAGACCTATAAAACCCTGCGCATCGTGATAGGCATGGTGAACGATAAAGATATTTCGGCTGTACTGGCAGTTTTACCAAAAGATGCACTTTATTATTTTACTCAGGCAGACATTGAACGGGCGCTTCCTTCAAATGAATTCATGCTGAAAGGTAAAAGTTATAGTTTAAATGGAAAGGCTTATCCGACAGTGATAGAGGCAGCAACTGCTGCAATAGACGAAGCGGGTCCTGACGATTTTGTCTTTATTGGCGGTAGTAATTTTGTGGTAGGAGAAGCCTTAGCCCAACTGACATTTTAATTAAAATCTCACAATAAAATAAATATAAATAAATAAAATAAATTATTTTGAAAATGAAAGTTTCAACATCCGAAATTAAGTCTCTGGTCCGGACAATTCTATCATGGACTTTTTTAAATATATCACTTAATATGATTGGGTTGTTTATAACAAAACTTCTTAATAATGCGGAATTTACTTACTTTGAAAGTATTACAAATGAATTTGTAAAACCGTTAATCGTTCAATCTCTCTTGTTCAGCATTTGTTTAACTGTTGCATTTGCTTTTTTGAAAAACAAAAAGTATGTACCCTTTGTCTTTGTTGCTTTTCAATTTTTAGTATTCCATGTTATTTTCTTTCTGAATTTAAAAATCAACCATGGTTTGCATTTTGAATCGACTTTCACGAATCCCGGTTTGAGTTATTTAAGCTATTGCGGACAATATCTGGTAGATATTTTATACCTGTTTTTCCCTATAAGCGGAATCTTTGAAAACGGACTTTTTAAACCTGATAACATTGGTACATTCTATATTCACTGGATTTTATTGAACATCGTTTATTATTTTGCATTAACATGGTTATCTTTAAAAGTTGCAAACTTCTTTTTTGAAAATAAAACGGAACTTAAATCGGTTCAAAAAGAAGAGGACAAAACGGAATCAGAGTCATGATGTAAATCACTTGAATTATAAACTAATAAAACAGGCTGAATTCCTTGATTAGGAAGTTCAGCCTGTTTCATTTGTATATTCCCTGTGGAAAAAGTGTTGATTACATTTTTAACAGGCTGTGTAAAAAGAAAATTTTTAAAAACAATTACTATCAAATTGAAACCTGACATTAAAAAAAAGGGAATAAGGTTTATAAATAGTGAGAATTCATTTCTACTGAGGTTGACAAATAAAAATAAGGTTTTATTCTTTAAAAACCTTATTATCAAGTATTAAACCTTAGTAGAAAACCGATCACCCACAAAACCTAACCTTATTTACCTTATTCAATAAATAGCTTAACTTTTAATTCGCTAGTGATTTATTCAACTATATTAGTTTTTATTCAACCTCATTAAGCAGTCTTCACTTTGTAACTGCAGGTAGATTTGCCTTTTACGATGCTTGTAAGCCTTGATTTCAACAACTGACGCCGTAAAGGGGTAACCCGATCCGTAAACAAATGTCCTTCCAAATGATCGTATTCATGTTGTATCACACGGGCTTTGTATCCTTCAAAATCTTCAATATGTTCGTTGAAGTCAGTATCCTGGTATTTGATTTTAATTTTATCGGCACGTAAAACCATTTCGTGAATTCCGGGAATGCTCAGGCAACCTTCTTCAGCAGTTACCTGTTCAGTACCACGTTCGAGTATGGTTGGATTAATCATTGCAATTTTAAACTCACCTAAAATGGGATCATCTTCTTTAAAGGGTGCTAAGTCAATCACCAGCAAGCGGATGGATAATCCAATCTGTGGCGCTGCCAATCCGACACCTTCAGCATGATACATAGTTTCAAACATATCGTTTATCAACGAATTCAATTCAGGGTAACTAACCGGAACCGGTTCAGTTTGTTTTCTCAGAACGGCATTGCCGTAAGTATAAATAGGTAATATCATTATTTTAAAATAGATTTTACAGAAAATCAAAAAGATAAATTATTATTAAACAATTGAGCTCATTTAAAGTTCAATGTTTAAAATCGAGTGATTCCAGGTAGCTTTGTAATATAATCGTTGCAGAGATCTTATCAACCAATGCTTTGTTTTGTCTGTCCTTCTTCTTTAAACCACCCTCCAGCATTGCTTTATGAGCCAGCACGGACGTAAAACGTTCATCCACATACACCAGTTCAATATCAGGAAAACGACGTTGTAGTCCGATGGCAAACGGGCGAATGTATTGCATTGAATCCGATTCTTCCCCATTCAACTGACGTGGCAATCCTATTACAAATTTTTCAACCGGTTCTTTGTCAATGTATTTTTGCAAATAGTCAAGGACATCATGCACCAAAACTGTATCCAGGCCGTTTGCAGTTATATGTAGTAAGTCGGTAACTGCAAGTCCAACCCGCTTTTGTCCATAATCGATGGCAAGTATTCTACCCATATTTTTTTAAGTTGCGAGCACAAAGGTACTACATTTAGTCAAATTATTTGATGGCATAGTTAATTATCCTGATATTAGTTGGAATAGATCCGCTTTTCAGGATCTAAAAATACAGAATTAAATCCCCCTAAACTTACTAAAAATTTAAATCCTGCTCTCATGAATACGTTGAGTAAATATTTAAATAAATATTCGTGTTTTATTCTTTTATTTTCAACCAAATTACAAATCATCGTCAATCACGGTCAAAAAAAGCAAATGATATATTTTTTACTGCTTTTAAACATAAAATCAACTTATTTTTTCTTCTTAAAAAAAATAAATAAGTGAATATTATTTAGTAATTTTGAGAGAATTTTTTTTTATTTTTTATCGGTTAATTTTTTG
>Ga0302215_10002563_pt1 | contig 12484 bp, 10 predicted proteins | sample II_Fen_N3_1_FD_194580 | JGI IMG/M metagenome (GOLD analysis project Ga0302215, IMG submission 194580) | Peat permafrost microbial communities from Stordalen Mire near Abisko, Sweden - II_Fen_N3_1 | ecosystem: Environmental > Terrestrial > Soil > Wetlands > Permafrost | place: Sweden: Abisko... | reverse complement strand
GATCATGGAATTTTATAATTATACAGACGGTATTAGTTGTTGTTTGGATGGCATTAAATATGATTGGATTTATGTACCATTGGGATGTCTATCCTTTTATCCTGCTCAATCTGTTATTTTCCACACAAGCTGCTTATGCTGCACCCATCATTATGATGTCGCAGAACCGTCAAAACGAACGTGACCGCATGCATGCCGAGGAAGATTACAAAACGAATGTGGATGCCAAAAAGGAAATTGAAGAATTGGCAATTTTGTTGAAAAACATTGAAGTGGAGAAACTGGATAAAATCATCAAGTTAATTGAGAACAACAAAAAAGAGCAAAAACCTTAGAATACAACATATTACTTTGGTTTAAAAATAGAGTAATCAGCAATTTAGAGGTTGCGTCAATATATATTGATGCAACCTTCTTCGTTTACGAACAATCCATGTCACATGCTTATGGTATATAAAATACTGAGAGAAGGGTATTGCATCATCTCAGGTTAGCAACTAATTTTGCATCAACAAATTAATATAAGCTGACTAATATGAAAACGTATGCTATTTGCCCCATTTCAAATAAAAGAATAAACGAAAATGTTGCCCGTATAAATGCGATATTGACGGTATTATTTCTTGTAGTTTATGTATTGTCATCCGATATTTTAATAATTGTATTTTTATTGTTCGATTTCATTTTACGTTCGGCAGAATTATCAAAATATAGTCCTTTTTCAAGTATATCAAGGCAAACTATAAAAGCATTTGATTTAACTTCAAAACAAATTAATGCTGGACCTAAAATATTTGCAGCACGTATCGGTGTTGTTTTCAATATTGCCATTTTAATCTCAACCTTATCTGGGTTCAATGTTTTAGCTCTCATCTTTACCTCAATATTCGGAATCTGTGCATTTCTCGAAGGAGTTTTTGGGTTCTGTATAGCCTGTCAGATTTATCCACTTGTTTACAAACTATTTTATGAATCTAAATTGATTGAACAAAAATAATTGATACAATTAATCTTGAACTAAAGCCATTCCTAAAAGGGGATGGCTTTTTTATTTTCTTGGCCAACAAATTTTGCGCAAATTCCGAATAATAATTCAAAATAATCATTACTTTTGTTTGATAGATTCAATTAAAAAATAATTAATTATGTATCAGGAATTTAAACAGCATTTACAATCCGAGCTGGCAGACATTGAACAAGCCGGATTGTATAAAAAAGAAAGAATAATTGTTTCGCCGCAAGGAGCTGAAATTCGCGTTGGTGACGGTAAAGAAGTTTTAAATTTTTGTGCGAATAATTACCTGGGCTTGTCCAACAATGCTCAATTGATTGAGGCCACCAAAAGAGGGCTTGACACTCACGGTTACGGTGTTTCGTCAGTGCGTTTTATCTGCGGAACGCAGGATTTACACAAGCAACTGGAGGAAGCCATTGCCCGGTTTTTCGGAACTGAGGACACCATTTTGTATGCAGCTTGCTTTGATGCCAACGGTGGAGTTTTCGAACCGCTGCTGACTGAAGAAGATGCCATTATTTCAGATGCGTTGAATCATGCTTCTATCATCGATGGTGTGAGACTTTGCAAAGCACAACGTTACAGATATGCCAATGCTAACATGGAAGAGTTAGAAGAACAACTCAAAACAGCTCAAGCTCAACACTTCAGACTGATTGTGACTGATGGCGTTTTTTCGATGGATGGAAATGTGGCACCGCTTGATAAAATATATGCTTTGGCCGAAAAATACAACGCCATGGTTATGGTAGATGAATCGCATTCTGCAGGAGTTGTGGGCAATACCGGACGGGGAGTTACCGAACGGTATAACCTGCGGGGTAAAATCGAAATCATTACCGGAACATTGGGTAAAGCCTTTGGAGGAGCCATTGGGGGATTTACCACCGGCAAAAAAGAGATTATCGACCTGCTCCGACAACGTTCCCGCCCCTACCTGTTTTCCAACTCCATTCCTCCGATGGTGGCTGCTGCTGGAATCAAGATGTTCGAAATGATGGACGAAACCAACGAACTTCAGGAAAAATTACACCAAAATACCGCTTATTTTGTTGAACGCATGAAAGCCGCCGGATTCGACATAAAGCCCACCGAATCCGCCATTTGCGCCGTCATGCTTTATGATGCCAAATTATCGCAGGACATGGCCGCCAAACTGCTGGACGAAGGCATTTATGTAATAGGATTTTATTTTCCGGTTGTTCCAAAAAATCAGGCACGCATACGGGTTCAAATCTCGGCAGCACACGAAAAAGCCCATTTAGACAAATGTATCCAGGCTTTCACAAAGATTGCAAGGGAAATGAACGTAATTTGATAGCTTAAAAATTCTTTATCGATAATTAACCACAAATAACACGACCGAAGGAAGTAAATAACCTAAAATAAAATGAAAGCACTCGTTAAACTTCGTCCCGAAAAAGGGATATGGATGGAAGACATTCACCTACCCCATGTGGGCATTAATGATGTTTTAATAAAGATAAAAAAAACAGCCATTTGCGGAACCGATTTGCACATTTACAAATGGGATGAATGGTCGCAACGAACAATCAAAACCCCGATGACCATTGGGCATGAATATGTCGGAACCGTGGTGGATAAAGGTCGTGGGGTAAGAAATATTCATATCGGCGACCGGGTTACAGGCGAAGGCCACATTGCCTGTGGACATTGCCGCAATTGTCGTAGAGGAAAGTTGCATGTATGCGAAAATACTATCGGCGTAGGTGTAAATCGGGACGGAGCGTTTGCCGAATACCTATCGCTGCCAGCAGAGAATGTGGTACATCTGGATTCACGTATTTCGGATGAAGTTGCTTCCATCATGGATCCGTTTGGAAACGCCACGCACACAGCTCTTTCTTTTCCCATGATTGGTGAAGATGTGCTGATAACGGGTGCCGGTTTGATTGGAACCATGGCAACTGCGATTTGCAAATTTGCAGGAGCTCGCAATATCGTAGTGAGCGATTTAAGCGATTACCGACTGGATATTGCCCGAAAAATGGGTGCAACTTTGACCATTAATCCCCAAAAAGGCGAAACCATCGAAGGAGCTATCCAACAACTGCATATGCATGGTTTCGATATTGGGTTGGAAATGTCCGGCTCTCCCATTGCTTTTGAAAATATGATTGAAAACATGTATAACGGATCGAAAATTGCCCTGTTGGGAATTCTCCCCAACTCAACCACGGTGCAGTGGGATAAAATCATTTTTAAAGCACTGACTTTGAAGGGAATTTATGGCCGGGAAATGTGGGAAACATGGTACCAAATGGAGCAAATGCTAATCACCGGAATTGACTTGACTCCCGTTATCACCCACAGCTTTGAAATTGACGATTTCCAAAAAGGATTTGACGTGATGGAAAGCGGCGAATGCGGCAAAGTGATTCTGAATTGGGAATAAACTTGCTGATAATCACCTAACGATTCCCGTACAGCCAAGGTTGGTGGGAATCAGTTCAAAGATTTTATCGGGTTTTAAGTTCTCCTCATCACGATGGGATACATAGATAATCGCCACCTTTTTCTCGGCGGCAATGGCATTCACCATTTCGATAAAAAGCCGGCTATTTTCATCATCCAGTTCGATGGTAGGTTCATCGAGAATGAGTAATGGCGGATGTTTTACCATGGCGCGCGCCACCATCACCATGCGTTGCTGTCCGATGGATAAGCTCTGAAACGATTTATTCCGGAATGAATTGCCCAGCATCTCTATCCAGGCTTTTGCCATGTCCTTTTGCAAATCCGAAGGCACCACATAAAGTCCTACCGAATCCATTAAACCCGAAATAATCATATTTTCTACAGAATCGTCGCGTGTAAACTGGTTTGTCATCGAAGGTGTAAAATATCCGATCTGCCTGCGAATGTCCCAAATGGTTTCTCCCGAGCCTTTTTTACGTCCAAACAGCGTCATATCCTGACCATAAGCTTTGGGATTATCGCCGGTTATCATGGTAATTAACGTACTTTTACCCGAACCGTTCGGCCCCACCAATTGCCAAAATTCACCTTTCCGAATTGTCCAACTAACTTTATCAAGCACATTCTTATCCCCGTAGCGAACCGAAACCGAATTTAATTGAATCAACGGGTCAACATCAACATGGTTATCTGAAAAATTGGCTGGGAGCGAAAAAACATGTGCGGGTAAAGTAGCTGTATCATTTTCCAACCGAAACAAAGAAGCTTTGGTCTCGCTCACTATCCGATTATTTCCATCTACCGAATAAACCACATCAATACAGGGCAACAGATCGCGCTTCCGGAAAAAAAGCTGAATAATCAAAGTGGTTTCGGATAGTTCGGTAAGCGATTTTGTGATGGCAATCTGAGTTTCCTTGTCGATGTTGCTGTACACATCGTCCAAAACAATGAATTGTGGATTTTGTGCAACAAGCCAATTGAGCAATGCCTTTTTCTGCTGACCGCTAGACATGGATTGAAGCGATGAATTTTCTGCGGTTTGCACCAAAAACCTGTCGTGTCGCAGCTCCTCGTCAATAAGCTTCTCAATAGTGAGGGTTGAAAATAGCGAACCTTTCAGTTGACTCAGATCAATATAATCCAACAAAAACCGATTGTTCATTATCTGCTTGATAATTTGATTTTTGCTGGAAATATTGGAAAGGTATAGGCCTATGTGGGGTTGGATCATTAATTGCATTTTTAGAAACGGATCTGAAAAGTCACCATCTATATTTTTATCTTTTCACCCAAGAACTTCGGTTTTTTTCCAAAAGCTACGTCAAGAAACATTTTTACACGTGAAAACATTTCGCGAATTTTAGTTTTGATTCCAAAATACTTAGTGACATCTTTGGCGTTATAAGCAACTGCATTAAGATTAAGTGATTTAGCAATATACAGTGCCCTTCGGTTGTGAAACTCCTGCGAAATAATTGTGAAACTGCTTTGACCGAATATGGCATTCATTCGATAAACCGAATCATAAGTTCGGAATCCTGCATAGTCAAGAAAAATCCGATTCTCAGGAAGACCTCTTTCCATCAGAGCGTCTTTCATGTCCTGTGGTTCGTTGTAATCTTTCCGTCGGTTATCACCACTAATCACAACAAATTTTATTTTACCTACATTAATAAGTTGCACAGCAGCATCTATCCTATAAGTAAAATACTGATTCGGTTTGCCATTACTCAATAATTTTGAAGTACCAAGCAATAGTCCTACTCGATTTGCAGGAACAAGGTTTGCATCATCATAAACATAATTATTGGTTGTTTTTTGAATAATGCCATATGAAATAATCATTACAACAGCAACCAGACTCACTGTAATGATTGAGATATATATTAAACTCTTTTTTATTGGCTTTGTTGATTTCATTTTATTGACATAATTAAAAGTTCCTACAAATATATCAATTTTTTGCAAATTCAAAAAAGGCTGCTCTAAGAACAACCTTTTTTGTTAAATATATTGAAATTAGATTCTCCTAGCTCTCCCTCTTCCCATCCATCAATAAAGTCACAGCTTCGTCCAGCGAACCGGCACGGGTAATGGCTCCCGAATTGACAAAATAAATTTCGTCGGCACTTTCAATGGTATTCAGGCGGTGAGCAATAATAATACGCGTTGTGCTTTTGGGTAATTTGCGTAGAATCTCGTCAAGCAATTGCTCGGTAACCGTGTCGATATTGGCTGTTGCTTCGTCGAGAATAAGTAAATCAGGACGACGAATGACAGCCCGAATAAACGCTAGAATCTGTTTTTGACCTAAGCTGATTCCTTCGCCCGTGGAATTGATTTCGGCAGTTAATCCACCATCAAAACGTTCGAGCAAACCTTCTAGTCCAACGAGTTTAAGTTCGTTCATAAGCTGATCGTTGGAAAGCTCGTCGAAACAAGTATTTCCGTATAGAATATTATCGCGTACAGATCCTGTAAACAGAAACGGCTCCTGCAAAATAAATCCGATTTTGGCCGTGCGTTCACTGGCTTCGAGCGAGCGAATATCCACTCCGTTAAGGATAATTTGTCCGGCAGTAGGGTCGTATAGACGAGCCATCAACGAAGCCGTGGTTGTTTTTCCGCCTCCAGTTGGACCTACGAAAGCATAGGTTTTACCCCGTTCCAAATCAAAACTCACCTCTTTCAAAATATCTTTTCCGGGAACATACGAAAATGTCACATTTCGAAACGACATAAGGTAGGGTGTATCTTCTTTCTTCTTAGATTTTATAACAGTCAGGTTATTCGTTTGAACCAAGATTTGCGAAATGCGGTCCCAACCCGCCAATGCCACCTGAAAGTTAGCCCACAAAGCGGCTATCTGCCTTAACGGATTATAAAACTGAGCGATATACGCCAGAAAGCTTATCAGCAAACCCACTGAAAACTGCCCAATAGCAATCAGGTAGATCCCAAACGAAAGCACAACCAATTGTCCGATATTAGATGAAAAACCGTAAACCGGTGTGAAAACATTGTTAGCAATGCCAGCACGAATGGCACTTTTGTAATTATCGGTGTTTACTTCATCAAACTTTTTACGAAAATAATCGCGCCGATTGAAAGCCACAATGACTTTGAAATTATTCAGGCTTTCCTGTATTTCGGCGCTTAATCCGCCCGTACTTTTCATGTTGATAGCATTGCGGTTTTTCACCCAGGGCGAAACCCATTTCGTAAATACCCAAAGCACCACTGCAGGAGCCAGAGCCGCCAACGCCAGTTTCACATTGATGGAAACCAGAAATATACCTGCGCCAATCATGGTGAAAATACTGCTCATAAACTGAACCAACGATTGAGAAAAGAATTGATTGATCTTATCGGTATCGTTGTTGACACGTGATATCAAGTCACCGGCTTTGTTTTGAGTAAAAAAATCGATAGGCAATTCCTGCAATTTACTAAAAACCGTATTCCGCAGGTTGAATAACATTCGTTGTCCCACCCGACCCATAAGCTGAGCCTGCGTGTAACCGCTTACCAACGCCATGCAGAAAACCACGAAAAGAATAATGGAATACTTAATAACACCATCGTATTGATGCGTTACCACAAATTTATCAACGGCATGTCCCATTAAATAAGGAGCCACCAGATTCAATCCCGAATTGATAAAAATAAATATCATGGCAATGTAGAGGTTGTTCCGCTCCTGCCCCACCAACGTCATAAGCCGTTGAAGAACGACTTTGGTAGTTACTTTTTCGGTAGGTTGAAATACACCTCCACGACCTCTGTTAAGATTATAGCTCATAATGGTTTGTACTGCGTTGTGAATTAAAAATCTGCACGTATTCCGGACTGGTTTTCATCAAATTTTCGTGCGTGCCAATAGCCAATATCTCTCCCTCTTCCAACAAAATGATCTGTCTATAATTTTCAACAGATGCTATTTTCTGAGTTACCGACAACAAGGTCAAATCGGGATAATTTCGTTCGATATTATCTAATATTTTTTGCTCGGTTTGCGTATCTACTCTGGCTGTAAAGTCATCGAGCAACAGGATTTTAGGATTCAGAGCCAATGCTCGTGCCAGCATAATACGTTGTTTCTGACCGCCCGAAAGGCTGGTTCCCCGTTCGCTGACAATGGTATCCAGACCCTGTGGAAGCAAATCGATAAAGTCTTTCAACTCGGACGTTTCAATGGCTTTTGCCAGAAACTCATCCGTTACATTCTCGTTGAAAGCAATGTTTTCGCGCAAAGTCAGATTAAAAAGTACACTGTCCTGAAACACAAAACCAATCTGATGTTGAAAAGTGGTTTTGTCGTATTCATTGAGATCAATTCCATCGAAAGTAATGGTTCCCGAATTTGGTTTAATCAGTCCTGTTAGCAGGTAAAGCAGCTGTGTTTTCCCGGCAGCTGTAGGTCCGATAATCGCAGTGCGGGTGCCCGGTTTAATACTGAACGAAACATCTTTCAGAACCGGTTTTTCGCCAAAGCTAACCGAAATATCTTTCATTTCCACATTCCCCAACAGGGTGGTGTTAATGGTTCCATTGTCGCGGGTTTCAGGTGCGTTCAGCACCTGCGAGATACGGGCATACGAGGCCGAAGCCTGCGCAATGAAATTGCTGATAAACCCAATGACCATGATAGGGAAAATAAGCAGAACAAGGTACGAACTGAATGCCGCAAAATCGCCCAACGACATGGTGCCTGAGATAACATAATGTCCGCCCAGCACCAAAATGGCTAACGAAGCCATATTACCCACAAAAACTACGATAGGAATTAATGTAGCAAACAAACGAAGAATGGACATTCCAAGGTTTCGGGCTTGCGTATTGGCTTCAATAAATTTGTTGTATTCCGTTATCTGAGCGTTCACCACGCGTACCAAAGCCGCAGCCATAATGCTCTCGTTAATTACTTTATTGAGCTTATCCACCACTTCGCGGCTTTTTTTGAACAGCGAACCTAATTTCCCGAAAACAATTCCAAAAGCCCCGATAATAACCGGAATGATAACCAAGACATTCAAAGCCAGTTTCCAATCGATAGAGAGAAGCAATATGCTGGCACCCACAACAATGAAAATTGATGAGGCTAAACTGACTACCGCCATCGATACAAACATTTTCACCGAATCCACATCCGAAGTCAAATTGGTCAGGAGTTTGGAAGGATTTGATTGTTGGATAAACGAATACTGTTGATGCGAAATCTTTTCGGCCAGTTTGGTACGCAAGTCACGTGCCACACGTTCGGAGGCATAGGTTTGCAGAATTCCCTGTAAAAAGGTGAAAACAAAAATGATAAGCGTTGCTACCAAAAACTGAATGATGATTTTGTTGTACGAAAATGCACCTTTCGAAAAATCGTCAATGCTGTGCGAAATTATTTTCGGAATCACCAAATTCACGCCATTGCTTAACAAGGCGAAGAAAATTAGTCCGAAGATCATCCACTTGTAGGGCTTGAGAACGCCGAAGATATTCGGACCTTTGGGTCTTCCGGTCGGTTTTTGGGTAGTATGTTGTTTTGCCATTTTTAATTTTAAAGTCCTGTTGTGTATTTTTTTAATGCATTTGAAAATACAATTTACCAATCGGCAAATCTAATTATTGCCGAACAGCTAAAAAACGTGCAAAGTTACAAATTGCATCGCTTTTCATGAGTACGATAAGCATTAAAATAAAATGTTATCTTGTAAATCTTTGTAAAAAAACAAAGGAAAGTCTCTATTATAAAAAATCAGTTTTGTCAGGTGAAATTTATAGATTTGGCATTTTGGAGATTTTAAAGATTTCTCACTTCGATCGAAATGACAATCAGTATTTTATGTTTTCTGGAAGTGGTTGGTTGGCGGCTTTGCCGCTAACCAACCACTTCCACCATGAAATCCTGTAGAATACTGTCATTCAGAGCGAAGCGAATAATCTACTTCTCTGCCAGAAACTCCTTTGTTTTCACAACTGTTGCAAAATAAGCATTGAGCGCAGCCAGAAAAGCGTTATGAACTTCGTGTGCCTCTACCACGTCGTGACCTATTTTTAAATTCTTAGTGGCACACGCATCGCCAATGAGTGTAAGTTGAAATCCCAAATCCTTGGCAGCACGCACGGTGGTGTCGATGCACATATGAGTCATCATGCCGCAAACAACCAAATCGGTGATTTGCTTTTCGCGCAAATAATCCAGCAATTCAGTTTCACGGAAGCTGTTCGGGTAATGCTTCACAACAATTTTCTCGCCGGGCAAAGGTTTTACATTGTCATGAATTTCCGCTCCCGGAGTATTGGGAAGAAAAAAAGTGGCAGTTGGGCTTAAAGCAAGATGCTGCACATGAATCACCGGCAATGAATCATCCCTGAAACGATCCAGAATTCTTCCGGCATTAATGCTCGCTTTGTACGAACCAACCAGGGGATTGGTTCCGTTTTCAAAATAATCGTTCTGAATATCAATAAGTAACAATGCTTGATTCATATAATTGTATTTTTGCTTTTCTTGCTGATTTCCCCGCCTATTTAAAACCTATTTCTCCAAAACACCTTTTAAATTTTCCAGGCTTTTTTGCATATCCTTTCCCAGCATATTGGCAAAAACTGATTTCAACAGACTAAACGGAAACACGGATCTACCGTTGAACTTCCATACAACCTGAGTCTGAGTTGGGGATACCGCATGAGTTTGAAACAATACCTGCGCTACATTTTTCATGGGGCGAAAAAAGCGAACTTCGTACCGAATGGATTTACCTTCGTCAATGCTTAAAATTTCCTGCTCGCCGGCTCCCACATTTTTATTGGTCGGGCTGTCCCATTTATAAACATAACCTACTGTGCCATCAGTTCCAACAAAATCGACGTTCTTGTTTGGATCTTCCATGTTCCAAACGCTGAAATTATCCTGATTCCGAACCATTTTCAGGTAATTAAACACTTCATTCAATGGTTTATTTACCATTACATTTCGTTCAATAAGCATTCCGCTGGTGCTTTGAATCAATGCAAAAATAATCAAAATTGCAACTACGGCAATTAAAATCCATGTCACTGTCATACCTCTTCATTTAAAATTATTAGAATTGAAATCATTTTGAAATTCTAACAACAAAAACTCAATTTTGGTTCAGTAACATAGGCAATAAGCTAGAAACCAATAACTCTCTGCAACCTTCGAGATCTTCATCTCCTAAAATTCTAATTACTGTCTGAATCATAATTTACAGAATGAGGTTCCTGCAAGGGGAATACGGTTCAACCAACGCTTCCTTGCTGGGTCGTTCCGACCAAAGGAATAAGTATTAGCCACAGTAATTTAATCTTTTCAAATAGTCTTTTACTTTCTGAGTTTCTTCAAAATTATCTGCTTTCAAAAGTTCAAGAAATATTTTAAATTCATTTCCTGCTCTGGAATTTGGCTTGTTCTCTATGAATTTAGTCATCGAATTTAGAATTTTATCGTTAAATTTATTGGTTTCTCTGTCAAATGATAACGTATTGTCTAAGCCTACAAATAATAAACTAATGTTTGAATAAAATTCATCTTCTACATACTTTTTGTATTCGAGTTTATTTGCTTTTTTAGAAAATTCTCCCCACTTAGAAATTCTATCTATCAATTCATCAGTTGAAATAATTATTCCTGCATCTTCACAACAAATATTGTCGAATTCCATGCAGTAGAGATTTATAAATTCATTTGAAATTGAGTCGACCAATGATAATGTTTCTAATTTTATATAATCAGTATTCTGTGAAATGTATATCATTCCTTCGGACGAAGCAAATCTAAACCCATTTTCTTCAACTTTTCTTTTAAAATCCAATGCTAATTGTTTTATTAGTTTCTTGTCTGAATGGAATGAGTTATTTAATGAGTCATAGTTCTCGTATTTAATTAAGATTTCATTTAGTTCGTCCACAATTTTTGTGTACTTGTTGAGAAAATTCATTATGATTTTGTCATTTGGTTTTTCTTTCTTTTTCAATGCCTCAATTGTACTTCTTTTTAATTTTTCTGCATGTGTCCAATCGAACTGAATTGGCGCAAGTGAATCACTCTTGACTTCATGTTTTTGTGTCGTTGTAATTTTCTCCACTTGTTTTTTCTCTTTTCCACATGAAGTCAACAAACCTGCCATAATTAAAACCACAATGATATATCTACTCATACTGTTCTTTTTTTTATTATTGTGGCTAACACGTGTATATACCTAGTAGAAAATGCATATGCAAGTTAACTGGATGTATCCCGCATTTATGAACCTATTCTACTTGTCAAAAAGTGTTTATTGTCAATTATTTTATATTTAAAACACCAAAGATAAAAACTATATTTCACATTAACAACAAAATACAGTACTATCTTTAATCAAATTCACAACCTCTTTATTGGTGGGGGTTTTGGCAAATATAGAGAGTGGTGGGAAGTGATTGGCTTTAATACCAATGCTTTCGTTTTTCTATTGTGTCTATGTGGTTTTCATCTATATAGCCCCCGGGGTTATTTAGGACAAAGTGAATTAGATAAGAAGATGGTTACACAAGTTATAGGTCATTGCCAAGTTTATTGAATATATTCAATTTTTTGTAGGGATCTACCCGTTTTTTTGCTTTCCTAACGAAAATTACACGGGTCCTAACGCTTTTTGTTGTCGTCTAAAATATTTTTGGAAGGATCTAAATACTTTTTGTTGCCTTCCAAATGAAAATTAGACTGGTCCTACTTACCTATAAACCTTAAAAAAACGTAAGGTAGGCTTATTTAAATCGTTCGTCGGAGCGAAGTTTTTCCAACGGAAGATCTTTGTTTTTCTCAAGCCAACCAATTTGTACATTTTCGCGGTTATCGTACCGTGGATAAAAAGGCTTAATGTCAATAAGCGGTGTACCGTCCAGCATATCCACCTGTTCAATGTGAATGATATTGCCTTCCACTCCAATTAGTTTCACCGTGGAAATACCAATGGCATTGGGGCGTTTAGGAGCTTTGGTGGAAAAAATTCCATGCGTTTCGGTATCCAT
>Ga0302215_10002562_pt1 | contig 12486 bp, 2 predicted proteins | sample II_Fen_N3_1_FD_194580 | JGI IMG/M metagenome (GOLD analysis project Ga0302215, IMG submission 194580) | Peat permafrost microbial communities from Stordalen Mire near Abisko, Sweden - II_Fen_N3_1 | ecosystem: Environmental > Terrestrial > Soil > Wetlands > Permafrost | place: Sweden: Abisko... | reverse complement strand
ATTTGCCCCTCATGGAGTTTTTGTTGCAAATGAAACAGGGAAATATATAGAAGTAAATTCTGCTGCCTGCAATATCACCGGGTATAACAAAGAAGAGTTGACCTCCATAAAACAGACTGATTTATTCTCAAATAATTCTTTGACATCATATTTAAATCATATCAAAACAGCAGTAAAACAAGGATTTGCATCAGATGATTTTGAATTAGTCCGTAAAGACAAATCAAAAAGGTTTATAACTGTTGATACAGTTAAATTGTCTGACAAATTGTTTCTTTGTTTTGTTGTCGACATTTCATTTCGCAAAAAAGTGGAAGATGAATTAAAAGAAAACGAAGAGTACTTAAAGAAAACTCAGTTAATTGCTAATCTTGGAAATTGCATGATTGATCTTACTACAGGTATCTGGAAAAGTTCTGAGATTATGAATTCCATTGTAGGAATTGATTCTCATATTGAAAAATCATTCAAAACCTTATCAACATTAATTCACCCTGAATGGATCGATATTTTAAGATCTTACTTCATGCAGCTTGTTGCAGAAAATCAATCAAAATTTAATACTAAATTCAAAATTATCCGTCCTCTTGACCAGGAAGAAAGATGGATACATGCCATTGGTGAACTAAAATTTAATGATAATAATTTACCTGTTAAATTAATAGTCACCGCTCAGGATATTACCGAACGAAAACTTTCGGCCGAATCGCTCAGAAATAGCGAAGAACTTCACCGTTCAATTTTAAATGCTTCTCCTGATGCCATTGTAGTTGTTGAAATGGATGGAAGTATTCGAATGGTTTCTCCGGCAGCCTTAACAGTATATGGCTGCAAAAACAAGAACGAGTTGCTTGGATTCAATATGTTTGATTTTCTTAATCCGGATGACCGAAACCGTGCTTTATCAAACAGTTCCCTTATGTTTAACGGGTATTTGGGTACCTTAGAATACAGAATTGTACGGAAAGATGGCAGTCAGTTTTTTGCAGAAGTCAACGGAGATATTATCCGTGACTCTGATGATAACCCAAACGGAATGGTTTTTATCGTTCGGGACATTACCGATCGAAAAGAAGGAGAAGTAGCCTTAAAAAGTTCACAGGTTGAACTTAAAGAATTTGCATCCCATCTTCAAAATGTACGCGAAGAAGAAAAGTTACAGTTAGCGCGTGAAATACATGATGAGCTTGGTCAGATTTTAATTGCTATTAAAATTGATTTGGGAATGATGAAACAAAAAGTATTAAAAAGCATCAAAAACATTGATGCTGAAAATATTTTGACTAATTTTGACAATCTTTTTGGACTAGTTGATAATACTTTAAAAACCACCCGAAAGATAATGACCGATTTAAGACCTGAAGTATTATTTTTAATTGGGTTTGTTGAGGCTGTAAAACTTTATGTAAATAATTTTAAAGAAAGATATCAGATTCACTCATTTTTTGAAAATACGGTTTCTGATTTGAAATTAAATCCGCAACAATCAGTTGCACTATACAGGATTCTACAGGAATCACTGACTAATATTGCCAAACATGCTAAGGCAACAAAGGTAAAAATAAGTCTTAATATGATTGAAGACAAATTCGTTATGCAGATAGTTGATAATGGCATTGGATTCAAAACTGACAAAAAAAACAGACCAAATTCATATGGCTTGCTAGGCATGAAAGAAAGAGTATATTTGTTGGATGGTGTACTGAAAATATCAAGTTTGCCCGGAAATGGAACCACTATACAGGTTGAAATTCCATATCAGAAATATCTTGAATTAAAGAATAAAGATTAAAGAACAAAGACAAAAGATTAAAGAGCAAAGAATAAAGACGGGAAGCTTATTTTTTCGAATTATTTAAAAAATAGAATAAGTGGACCAAAATCGCGTTATTAAAATAAACTTAAGATAAATTCAACTTTCAATATCAAAAATATCAATTTAATTAAATTTGTTAACTAATAAAACTACCGGTATGATAAAAGTATTCATTGTCGACGATCATGAAATTATTCGTGAAGGATTAAAAAAGATATTAAAGGAAGAATCTGATTTAATGGTAGTTGGTGAAGCTCAGAGTGGCGACGAAGTGCTTCAGAAGATTAATGAAATTAATTGCGATATCATGTTGCTGGATATGAATATGCCCGGTAGAAGCGGACTGGAATTAATTACAGACCTCAAGAAATTGAAACCTGAACTTCACATTTTAGTGCTAAGCATTCATCCCGAAGATAAATTTGCATTACGAACATTGAAAGCGGGTGCTTCAGGCTATCTGTGCAAGGATACTGCACTCGAAGAACTGGTAATCGCCATTCGTAAAGTACACTCCCGTGGCCGGTATTTGAGTAATACACTTGCTGAACAACTCGCATTTGATTTTATGCCCGAAAAAGAGCAATTACCACACGAACAATTGTCGAACCGCGAACAGGAAATTATGTTTATGCTCGCAACAGGTAAAAAAGTAAAAGACATTGCTAAAGAATTAACATTGAGCATTAGTACTGTTTTCACATACCGGGTACGTATTTTTGAGAAATTAAAAATAAAAAGCAATGTAGAACTTACCCATTATGCCATTACAAATAAACTGGTGGATTAACCAGGAGTTGATTATTTAATTATATATTCATTCAACTCCTTAGTAAGCGAAAGGTTCATTAATATTTCAATACAATACTGTGAAGGATGTAGCAATGTGAGAATTAATTCTAAAAGCATTTTGTATGGATACTATCAATCATGCCGACTATTATTGGCAAAATTTAGAAATTCATTTTGCTCCTTTAATTTTTAGCCCAACATGTATTGGTTAGTATGTTCACGAATTTAATGAATCATTTCCACAATTCAATCATTGGTCTATACCCTATAATTCATACCTTTTTAATGAATTATAGGGTGTAGACCAATGATTTTTTAATATCAAGACCTATCGGTAAACTCTGATTTTTCATAAGGCGTATTTAATTTTACCTCATAAACCGGTTTTCTAAAGAATGCATTTTTACTGTTCTTTATGCAGCAACAATTAACAAATTAAAATGCATGCCCACTTTCCTTCCCAACTATCCCTTATATATTTAGAACAAAATTATATAAATTCAAGGATTATTGTTATATTTGTACGCTTCACTGTTTTAATTTCAACTATTTATACCCATAATTATTTGGTTGACTGCTCATCTAAAACCCTGACACAAAGTCAATTTAATTTATCTGTATAATAAGATTGATTATGAAACAATTCCTACCAAAAAATACCACTTCAGGATCATTTAACTTCACTGTTTTTACTACCAATATCTTTTATTTTTTCAAACTTTCGAAGAGTTTTATCATTTTCTTGCTGATTTTGGTGTTAAGTGTAGGGAGTGCAAACTCTGTCACCAGAACAGCAACTGTATCCGGAAACTGGGATAGTACAACAACCTGGGGTGGATTACCTGTGCCGGCAACGAATGATGTTGTTGTGATTAATAATCTGGTCACTGTAACATTAAACTCAAATACGAATGTTTTGACTTCCTTAACTATTAATTCCGGAGGTATATTATCTTCAACCGGAAATTATAACGTAAATGCAACCTCTATTACATTAAATGGTTATTATAAAAATGGAAGTACCGGCACAATTTCGGGTACAATGGCTGTAGGATCAACCGGTACTTATGAGCATGCCATTGATGGTGGAACTATACCGGCAGCAACCTGGGATGCTGCTTCAACCTGCCTGATTACAGGAGCAGTTAGCTCAACGGGGTTAATAAATGGATATAGTCAGACATTTGGAAATTTCATATGGCGTTGTCCAAATCAATCTACGTATATAGCAATCGGGGCTACAGGTGGATCTGCAACTACTATGTCTGTTAAAGGAGACCTTGTAGTAGATGACACTGGCAGTAAACTCACACCTATTACAGATTTTGCTATTAATCAAGCAATTCTAACCATCGGTGGAAGTTTAATCATAAATAGTAAAGGAGTTTACAGAGTTTGCTATAATTTAAATACTGAACAAACTGTCAAGGGCAACATAGAAATTATTGGTGGTCAATTATTAATGAATTCAAGTGATACTGGTACAAACATGACAGGCACACTGAATGTTGCGGGTAATTTTGCTTTTAAAAGTGGAACAATAAATTCCAGGTCGGGCAGTACTACTCCAATAAATAAAATTATTTTTAATGGATCCGGTGGTGCTCAACTATACTCTTCAGGTGGCACTATTACCAGTTCTGCAAGCAATAATACAATTAATTTTATTGTTAATAACGGGGCATTTCTTCAAATGGGTACAGGAGCATTGCCTGGCATTATATCTGCTGCAACAACTGGTGGAATAAGTACATTTTCTTTATTATCAGGTGCCACATTAGGAATTACTTCAAATACAGGAATATTAACATCCGGGTCTACAGGTAATATTCAAACCAATACCAGGAATTTCAATGCAGGTGCCAACTATACTTACAATGGTTTAATAAATCAGAATATCGGAACAGCATTTCCAACAAATCTCACAGGCAAATTAACTATTGATGATTTAGGTTATAGTGTAACTTTAGATAATGCAAAGACAATTGGTAGTGGTGGTTCAATAAACCTTGTTGCAGGTTCTTTTGCAAATGGCACGAATCTTACTATGGCATCCACATCAACCATTAATCGTAGTGAGGGCATCATGCTAAATATTCCGACAGGTGCAGGAGCATATAACGTGAATTATACAGGAAATACTAAAACAACCGGATTAGAATTAGCAGGTTCAGGCCTGAGTAATGTTGCTGTTAGTTTAATTACAGGACAAATACTTTCACTGGATCAAAACCATACTTTGAATGGAAATGTTACAATCAATACCGGAAGTACTTTAGATTTAAAAGCTTATACTTTAAATCGTCCTACAGCAGGTGGAACATTCACTGTTGCAGGAAATCTTTTATTAGGTGGAACCTCAGGGGGGCAATCCGGAAGTAACTTTCCTACAAATTATTCAACAATGACAATGACCGGCGGTACGGTAAGTTATAATAATGCCACAAGTATACAAACAATTCATTCGGTACCAGTCTATAATAACCTGACCTTAGACAATCCTGCCGGAGTAATATTAAATGCGAGTACAACTGTATCGGGAACTTTACTTGAAAAACCAAATTCAAAATTAACGATATCTCCCGGATTATGTTTAACGGCAAATAAAATTACTAATACAAATTTTAATCAAATATATATTCAGGCTGGTACTTCTGGAGGTGCAAACGGGTCACTTATTTTCTATAATTCAGAAGCTGTTTATGGTACAGTAGAAATGAATTCGATAGCTTCATGGGATTTGACTAATACAGTAGCCGGAGGCAAATATAAATGGCAATTTTTTGGTATTCCATTAAAATTGTTAGCTTCAACCAGTCCTACATTTGATGGAACTTATGTGCGTCAAATGCATGAAGATGATAATCCATTTCATTGGGATCAGTTGAATAATCTTTCCGGATTGTCTTCATTTACAGGATATGAAATTACTCAATCAAAAGCAAAAACCTACATTTTTCAAGGTCAGTTAGAAAATGCTGATTATACTAAAACTCTTCCTTATACTTCCGGAAAATCATACCCTGGTCAATATCTTATCGGAAATCCATATACTGCGGCTATTAACATATCTCAGATTGGGTTTACGGGCAATGTCGTAAATACAGTGTATCTCTATAATACAGGATCATTGTCAGATTGGACTGGTCAGGTTACAACTGATTCGATTGATAACGCTATCAGACCAGGTCAGTATACAGCAATTCCAAAAGGACATGCCGGAGAAGGAGCTTTACCAGGTCAGATTCCTTCCATGCAGGCATTTTTAATTAAAGCTTCGTCAACCGGTTCAACAATTTCAATCCCATACAGTTCAGTTGGAGTCATGGTTCCAAACACTGTTCCCCAACGCTCAAAAGGAAAGCTCACCAAATCTTCTTCAGATAAAATATGGACCATTATTGACGTAAAAGGTATACGATTTGCAGATCGAATGTGGATCTTTACAGAGCCCGGTTGTACGCATGGTTTTGATAACGGATGGGATGGTGAGAAATTCCTTGGTTCAAGTCTTGCACCTCAACTGTATGCAATGGAAACAGACGGCGATTACCAGGTAAATTCGGTGAATGATATCAATAATACATACCTTGGTTTCCAGGCAGGAGAAGACAGTTTGTATACATTTACCTTTACCCACCAAAATCTGGGATTACAGTATGGAAATGTCTATCTGGTAGATTCAGTCACTCAACAAACAGTGAACATTACAACCAGCGGAACTATATACACCTTCAAGTCACTTCTTACTGATACCATTGCAAAGCGTTTTAAAATTGTAACAAATCGGGATATTACCACAAAACTGATAACACCGGATTTAGCAAGTTCGCAATTGAAAGTTTTCAGTTCTCAGCATACAGTTTTTATTGATAATACTGCTGATGAGAAAGGTTCCCTGTACCTGTATGATATGACAGGCCGATTCATTCAAAAATACGAATTTACAGCTCATGGAGTAACTACTTTCCGAACCGCTTTAACTCCCGGTACGTATCTGGCAAAAGGAATCACCAAAAAGATGAAGGTAACAAAAAAAATAACTCTGTTTTAGTGGAAACTTCTGTGGTGGATGTCGCCCTCCCACTACTTCGCATCCAGAGAATCGTATTGATTAATAAGTGGGAGTGCGACTTTCTGAAAACAATACCCCGAAACTAAGTCGCACTCCCACTTCTAAGACTAACTTTTTTGCAGACAAGAAGAAGTGGGAGGGCGACATCGAATTGGAGGGCGAAATCGGGAAAGCGACTTGTGAGTTAGGCGAATTTTGAATTTTAAGCACAATTATTTTATTTATTTATTTGCAAACATGCAATTATTTTTTTATTTTTGCTTTTAAATTGTTCTTTCTTCTGATTTGGTTGAGAATAGGATCAGAATAGGATCAGAAAGGTTTGTCATATAACATCCATATTTCAATCATATATTTGCCATAATACATCCATATATCTTAAAAGATATATGGCATATATTTGGGATATAAATGCATATGAAATTACTCCCAATTCTGATCCAATTCTGATCCAATACTAATCCAAAACAGAACATAAAAGATAAACCAAATAGTATGTGTTTCGCACGGATATAATTTCTTCATTTATTATACATACTGCATCTTCCCCAATAACCCTTTTTTTGTTATTCTATTACCATTTTACATTTTTCTTTTAACACTTTTGTTACAGGTTTATTTATTTGCAATAACAAGTTGGGTATGGACAATTTAACAACATAAACAATAGCTGAAGAAATAAAGTATTAAGGGGAGAAAAATATAGAAACTAGTTTTACGAACTCATGGCTGAAGCAGGATGATGAATCATACCATTTCAACTTAAAATGGATGGATGAATTTTGAAAATTCATTTCATCCATTTTGTTTGATATAGATTGTTATCATCAAAGTTAAACCTATTTACATTTCTACACGATAGTTAATTCCTATGTTTAACAGGAACATTTTTAATCTTCCTCAAGGAAATCAACTTTAAAAATCATACATTAAAATAACTAAAACATTTATAAGCAGGACTATACTAAATGGTACTACCTAAAAGCATCATGTTTCCAAAGAAAAATAAATTTTATATAAATTTTATCTACAAAAATATATTTGGAAATCACGTAGCAATTTTGTAACACATGTGATTAAATAAAAGCATTAAATACTACATTCAATAATTAATATTTAATAATCATAGAATAATATTATTAAATTTCAAGTTTTTTTTATTATATTTGTACGTTTATCTGTTTTGATTTCAACCTTTTGATACACTTGTATATATGGTGAGCTGTTGATCTAAAAAAACCTAACACAGAACCGCTATCCAAATCTGTATTAAAAGTTTGACTATGACATTATTCTTACCCAACATTCCGACATCATATTCAAAAAACGGCATTTATGTACCTTCAAATGCCAACCCTGCTTTCAAACTATTGAAAAGAATTATTGTATGCCTGCTGCTGTTAGTGGTGGTGGGGAATGTGAGTGGTGCAACGAAGACATGGGATGGTGGTGCTGGAACAAATATTTGGACCGATCCCAATAACTGGAGTGAAAATACAATACCTATTGCAAACGATGATATATTATTTAATACTGGAACAACACTTATTATTTCTAATGTACAAACCATAACAATTGCAAAACTACGTATTACTAGTAATTCAAACATTACCTTAAGACCGCCGATAAATAATAGTAGAACAATAACTGTCAATTCAGCAACATCCGATGCTATTGTAGTAGAGTCAGGTTCTACATTAACAATCACTGGTAAAGATGCAACAAATGACCAAACCCTCACCTTAACAACAACAAATACTTCAGGCTTAGTCGCAAATATATCTGGAACATTAACTGTAGGAATAGATAACAATCAGGCAGCTGCCGGAGGAGCTTTTGCAAAAGGAGGAGCTAATGCAGTAATCAATTTTAATAGCGGATCAATTTATAAACATGCAATTCTTTTAGGAACAATTCCTACAGCCACATGGGATGTTTCTTCAACATGTCTTATAACAGGAGCTACTGCAGCTGCACCTGGAGGTATTAGTCAAACATTCGGAAACTTTACATGGAACTGCTCAGGTCAAAGTGCTTATTATGCCTTAAGTCCAACAGATATGTACATTAATGGAAATCTAGAAGTGGACAATTCTGGTACCTTTGACTTTGCAATTGAACATGATATTACAATTGGTAAAAATTTGATTATAAATGGTGGTAGTTATAGAATTTGTTACCAGTCAGATCGCATTTTAACAGTAAATGGTGATGTCATAAACAATGGTGGGGAACTGCTAATAAATTCCAGCATGACAACTAATGCAAATGGGACACTTAAAGTTTTGGGCAATTTCAACTTTAATGATGGAACAATTAATGCACGGGCTACAACTGCTGGTTCAAGCGCAAGTAATATAATTTTTTGTGGAGACGGTAAAATGCAATCATACACTTCCGGAGGTACAATTACCAGTTCGGCAAATAATAATATCATTAACTTTACGGTTAACAGCGGAGCATATCTACAGATGGGAACAGGTGCAATTCCCAGTACTTTAGTAGCTCAAACAATTGGGGGAACTAATACATTTACAGTTGCCAATGGTGGTACTCTGGGGATTACATCAGCAGCCGGTATAACGACAACCGGTGCTACAGGAAATATCCAGGCAAATGGTACAAACAAACGATCATATAATGTTGGAGCAAATTACACTTATAATGGAGCTGGAGCTCAAGTTACGGGAAACGGACTTACCGGAGCTAATAATCTGACCATTAATAACAGTGCCGGTGTTACTCTTTCAAATGCCACCATAGTTTCAGGTACAACTACACTTAGTTCTGGAATATTAACAACTAATGGAACAAATCTTCTAACTATCAACAATCCTTTAAATACCGCCCTTTCGGGTGGGTCGATTTCTTCATTCATAAATGGCCCGGTTAAATGGACATTACCAACCAGTTTGGCGGTAGGATCTACTTTCAACTTTGCGGTCGGAAAGGGCAATACCTATCTACCATTTTCATTAGTAAATCCAACAACTGGAACAGGAACTGTCACAGCACAAGTAGAAGCATTTGCAGCAGATGCCGGAGGAGGTTTAGGAACATTGACTTCAAAAAGCGGAACAGAATATTGGTCATTGGGAACTTCTGGAAATTTTACAAATAGTTCTGTATCTTTGACACGTCAAACTACAATAACTCCATTAAATGCAATTGCAGGTAGTGGTACAATAAATGGTACATATTCAGATTTAGCAGGAACTCCAAATACATATGGTGTTCTTGGATCAAATGCTATTGGCACCACAAACAGGTTTTTTTTATTGGCAAATAATACACCAACTATCACTCCTGGTACATTCAATGGTTCTCCATATTGTTCCGGAACTGCGATTTCAATTCCATTTACTGTCACAGGAACTTATAAAACAGGAAACAATTTCACTGCACAGTTATCGAATGCAAGCGGTAGTTTTTCATCACCTGTTTCAATAGGTTCATTAGCATCAGCAGGAACAATTTCCGGAACAATACCAGTAGGTACTGTTTATGGGACAGGTTACAGAATACGCGTTGTAAGCAGTAATCCTGTAATAAACGGAACCGATAACGGAAGTAATTTAACAGTTTATCCAATTCCCTTAGCTCCTACTCCAAACGGTGCATTAATTTGCATTGGATCTATTGCCACCTTATCTGCTTCAGGTGCCGTATCGGGTGAAAAATATAGATGGTACGATGCATCAACAGGTGGAAACTTACTAAAAACCAGTACAGATAATGCGGATAATGTATATTTAACACCTGTTTTACCATCTACAACTAATTATTGGGTTTCAATATTAAATGCAGGATTGTGTGAAAGTTCGCGAACCCTGGTAACAGCAACTTACCCCTCAGCATCAACCGATGATCAAAATGCTTTTGGTATTGACTCCTGGGTAGGACATGTTTATGATGACACAAACAAAGCAGTAGCTTATAATGGAAATTTTTTCAATTATTTTGGTCATTATCCTGAGTCTGAATCAATTGATCAAAATTTTGGCGGATCAACAACTTGTTTTAATATTTATTCAAATTCTATAATCAGATCAATTTATACTGAAACCTTTTCTGTAAGATACAGAATGAATTCAACAAAAAAGGGGCTCTATCTAGTTGATTTAGGTTCGGATGATGGAAGTAGGCTTACGGTTGATGGGACACCCTTGCATGACAATTGGGGAGATCAGGGTTTTACATCACGACCACGTGTTTTAATGAGTTTAAAAGGGAACAGTTCATTAGTTTATGATTTTTATGAAAATGGTGGAGATAACCGGGTCGCTTTTCAAAACCTGACTCAGATATTCGCAAACACTATTACAAATACATCTCAGAATATTTGCGTTGGGAATTCAGGGTCTGTCATCAGCGGGGATATCTTTGGGACACTTCCTGCTGGTATTTCTTTGTCGGGGACTGGTTATCAATGGATGTATAGTACTACTCCTTTAGGTACAAGAATTATTATTTCAGGAGCTACTGGTGCCACATTTATACCAAATTCTTCCATTCTTCCTTTCAATGCTCCGGGGACTTATTATATTTATAGAAATGCCATTCTTAGCAGTATAAATAATGTAATTCCTAATCCGTATGTGTCGACTAATGAATCGAATGCTGCAACGATAACCATAACTGCCATTCCAACAGCAACGATCAGCTATGCTGGTACACCATTCTGTAAATCGGTAAGTACAGCTCAACCAGCCACATTAACCGGCTCAGGAGCCTTCACAGGTGGTACTTATAGCTCAACTGCAGGCTTATCAATTAATACAGGTACAGGTGTCATTATTCCGAGCACGAGCACTGCAGGAACATACACAGTAAAATATACCATACCTGCTTCTGGTGGATGTTTAGCAGTGCCGGTAACTACAATAGTAACAATTACAGCCATTCCAACTGCAACGATCAGCTATGCGGGAACAACATTTTGTAAATCGGTAAGTACAGCCCAATCTGCTACTATAGCCGGCACAGGAGCATATACGGGTGGTACTTTTAGCTCGACTGTTGGCTTATCAATTAATGCAGGTACAGGTGCCATTATTCCGAGTTTGAGTACATCTGGTACATACTCAGTAACGTATACCATCCCTTCTTCGGGAGGTTGTGCAGCAGTGCCGACATCAGTATCGGTAACCATAACAGCAGCGGTGACAATTAATGCATTCTCGCCTGTAACATCTACCCGTTGTCAGGGAGCCAATGTTGTTACCACCACAACCACTGCAACCAACTCTACAGGTATAACATACAGTTTGGATGCAACTACTAAAGCATTTACTGGAAACAGCATTGTCGCAGCAACCGGAGCCGTGACTTATAGTTCAAGTTGGAGTGGTGCAACAATTATAACTGCCAGTGCTGCAGGTTGCGATGGACCTGTATCAACAACTTTGAATGTAACTACAACACCAACAGTAACAATTAATGCATTCTTACCTTCAACATCAACGCGTTGTCAGGGAGCAGGAACGATAACAACTACTACTACAGCAACTAATTCAACAGGTATTACTTATAGTTTGGATGCAACTTCTGCTGCGTTTGCCGGAAACAGTATAGATGCTGTAACAGGTGCTGCAACTTATGCTGCCGGATGGAGTGGGACAACAGTAATCACGGCAAGTGCTGCCGGATGTAATGGTCCTGCACTAACAACACATATTGTTACAGTATATTCTCAGATTGGAAACAACACGTATGATTTTTCCTCGAATATTTATGGAACAATTTGTGCTACAGCAGCTGAAAATGCAAATGCAATATTAACTGCACCAAATGGTAATGTTTT
>Ga0302215_10002561_pt1 | contig 12487 bp, 24 predicted proteins | sample II_Fen_N3_1_FD_194580 | JGI IMG/M metagenome (GOLD analysis project Ga0302215, IMG submission 194580) | Peat permafrost microbial communities from Stordalen Mire near Abisko, Sweden - II_Fen_N3_1 | ecosystem: Environmental > Terrestrial > Soil > Wetlands > Permafrost | place: Sweden: Abisko... | reverse complement strand
TTGATTATCATAACCTTTATAAATATGTACCTGACTTCACACGTGAAAACTGTATTTATTTAGCTAAAAAATATGGATTTGAAAAGCCTAGCATAACTAATAACTATTGGTGGGATAGGTCTGTACAAGGTAGAATAGCAAGGACAGCTTGTTTGAATGCCATGATAAAAGAAATCGAATTAAGAATTGTATAATTTAAAATAAACAAAAATGAAAAAAGTATTATTTATTTTCGCTATGTTACTGATGGTTGTTTCAACCTATTCTCAAAATGCAACAGTTATTGTTGATGGTGATACAGTTACACAAACAGCTTGTTCCCAAGCAGAAAAAGTAACAATGTCAAAAGTTTATAGTGATGTGAAATCGGGTCTTACAGGATTGGCACAGGGATTGAAAACAACAGCCGAGCATGTATATGTGGTTTTAGTTAAACAACAAATTGTATATTCAATTAGTTATTTATTGTTTGATTTAGTTGTTTTAACATTGTCAATACTATGCCTTACTCAATTCTTTAAAAATGAAAAACGACTATCCAATGATAAAGATAAGTGGTATCGTGACAGCATAGAAGACCATTTTGGATTAATAGGCTTTCTAATCTTTGGTATTGTTTTTGGTGCAGTCTTTATTGTCGGGTTAGGATTTAATATAGACAATATAATCACTGGCTTTGTTAATCCTGAATATGGGGCAATAAAAACCATTATGTATTTTGTTAAGTAATATTAACTAAAAAGGTTTGGTAGATTGAAAAGTTTACCTTACCTTTGTAGTCCAAAGAATAAAGAACTTATCATTATTAATTAAAAAACAACAAGCTTATGAACAAGAAACTTATTGCATTCTACAACGATTACGTAGCCAATGGCTCAAACATTGCTTTAACAGCACAAGCCAATGGTATCACAAATGCCCAGTGTTTTAAACTCGCTCAATACGGTGAAGCACTGAAAGCAGAAGCAGACAAAAACTAAAAAACACCTTTCCTAAATTATGTTAAAAGAATCCATATTCCTTGTGAGTGTGGATTCTTTTTTATACCTTTGTCAAGTCAATTAATAACAAACAACTATGCAAACAAAGAAACAGATTGAAATTGAATTTAAGAAAGAATTAGCTGAATTGCTTACTAAGTATGACGCTGAAATATATACGGAAGAAATCAACCGCAGAGCCTACATGGGCGGAACATGGGTTATTCAAGTATCTACAAGCTCTAAATATGACGAAGATGGAAACTGTATTAAAGAAGATGCTGAATTCACAATTTAGTATAATATAGTTGGTAGTCTCATTTATTATACCTATCTTTGCATTACAATTTAAAACAACTACTATTATGCACAAAGATTTAAGAAAACGTTACAATGCATTGGAGATGGAAGTCAAACAAGATTTACGTGAACTGATTGAAAAGAGTAAAGCAAAATCAAAGAATGTTGATACAAACTGTATTAAGGTTAATGTATTTGATTACACTGAATTAGCTCTTATCAACAATGATTTGACCTTTTTAGATTCAGATGGATTGCAGTATTCACTGTATTCTGAATGCTCCTTAGAAGACTTAATTGATATTGTTAACAAATACATTTAATTATTATGATGACTATTAAAATCCTACCTAAAGATGTAGAAGTGGCTTGGATGCCCGAAGTGAACGCCTTTGAAATCAAAATCAATAAAGAAACCATGCTTGAAAAAGAAACAGGTGATTTATTGATGGGAAATCTTTTTGAAGGGTTTGAAGATATTGTTACTTGTCAAGAAATAAATCCTGGCACTGATGATTGGTTTATCTATGATGGACAAATATATGTCTTAACCCCAAAAGACTATGCAGAGCTAAAGGAAACAGGTAAAACAATTATGTCAAACGTTGGTAAACTAAAAGACAATGTTGATTTGGATGTTGATTCTGATAAAGAGTTTGTCCTATGGTATTTCAATTCTGCTGATACCATTGAAGAAGCTATTCAAATGATGAATGCTACAAAGGTCTTATTTGGTAGTATGACTTTCCTTGAACACCAACACGATGGAGTGTTTAAAGCTATTGTACATAGAATTGATTCAGTTCAATACCTTACAGAGGAACAGGCTAACGATGTCATTGATGCTGATGAATACGATTGCTATCTGATACCCGAAGAGTACAAAGGTGAGATTGAATATGAATGTGAGAAACAATAAAAAGTAAGTTGTGAGTATGTGATTACCATTTAATTGGTAACAAGTTATATGTAAGTGTAACTACAAAAACTGGGTGAGCTTAACACCGAGGCTGTATTTGGGGATTTGAGCTGTTACCCATTTAATACCAAAGAAACTTTTTAAATCCATATCTTTACAGGTATGGATTTTTTTTGTGCCTTGTTGTTTCGGTTCAGTAGAGAGTGTTGGGTTGCTGTAATCAATTGACTCGACAAAGGTACAAGAAAATTCTGACATTTGCAACTTTTTAATGTTAAAAGAATAATTATTTTTTTAACTATAAATGTTTGGTAGTATGGATTCTTTTTCTTATCTTTGTAGGGTAATAATTAATACAAATAAGAGTGTCATGCCTCAAGTATATTCTCCACTGAACTCTATTGTGTAATTGTTAACTAAGGTTAAACTTTATGTTAATGTTTGTAAAAGGCTTTTTTTATCCAATTATTTATATTACTTTTGTTTCAACAATTGGAAGTTAAACCAATCCAATGTAAACTGTTAAAATATGAAACCTTTCAAGTTAGAAATTCAGATTAACAAAACAACATTTTCAAGAACATTCAAATATGATTTTGAATTTATTGACTTTACAAATAGATTGAATGTTGAACATACACCACAAATTTTAACAACTGTGGATGAATGTCAGTCTTATATACGTAAAGAAACGGAATATAAAATTGTGGATTTTGAAATTGAAGAACAAGTTTTTACCACAATTAGTGATGCATTGAATAATGGTATGGATATTAATAAGCTTATTAAATGTCATACATTTGACCACAGAACATTGCAACAGAAATTTACTACCTTATGTTTAGCATGGGTGCAAAGGGTTGGTAGTTCTGATTATGGCAATGATGGTAGAAATGAATATTCACACGACCAATGCAAAAAGATTGTTAATTTTATGAAAGGAAACGGTATCTTTTCAAGAATGCCATTAATTTAACTATCATTAACTCACAAAGATTTGGTAGTATCAATTCTTTACCGTATCTTTGTACCACAATTAAAAAACAACAATTAAACATATTATTATTATGGGTTACGAAAATTTAGATTACAAGAATTTTGCACAGGCTAAAAGGGATATTAAAGTTTCTTATTTGGGAAATGTTGCTCACTCAACAAAGTTAATGCACTCACTTAAAGAAATGAAAATTTCTACTTATGGTATCTATTTGGCTCCCTCGAATTTAAGTGGTTACAATGTTTGTCAAAACAGTGAATCGTGTCGTGAACATTGTTTATTTGGCTCTGGTCATGCTATGATGGATATTCTTAACCATAATGCTAGAGGTGTGGTTGCAGGTCGCATTCGTAAAACAAGGTTATTTTTTGAAAATAGACCTTATTATATGCAATGGTTAATTGCCGAAATCACAAAATACAAGTTACTTGCTGATTTAGAAGGAATTGAATTTTCAGTAAGATTGAATTGTACTTCTGATATTAACATATCTGATTTTGAATTTGAGGGTAAAAACATTTGTGATATTTTTCCAACAGTTCAATTTTATGATTATACAAAGGTTTTCAATCACTTGGACAATGCCATTAAGTTTACTAACTATGATTTAACATATTCATTCAATGGTTTTAATTGGGGTTTGTGTGAAAAATCGTTAAACAAAAACATTCGTGTGGCTGTAGTTTTTGAAAAACATTTGCCTTTAACGTTTCATGGTTATCGTGTTATAAATGGTGATACTTACGATGCAAGGTATTATGATGAAAAAAATGTTATTGTAGGCTTGAAGTTCAAAATGGTTGCCAGTGCTATAAAAAACAGTACTTATACCATACCTAAAACTCCCTTTGTAGTTGCAAAGGATGATGTAAATTGTGCTTGGTAGAGTACACAAATGAGTATCTAATAAGGTAGGCTGTAAAAAGCTTACCTTATCTTTATAACTAATAACTAAAAAACATATCAAAATCAATATCAATATGGAAGAAATAATAATTGAATTAACAAAAGAAGAAAAAGTTAAAGCTATTAAAAAAGCTATAATAAAAATTAAAAATAGTCATTACCCTTGGATGTGTAATGCTATAAGTAGCAGTGAAATTTTAAATTGTGCTAATTCTGAAATTGTAGAATATATTCCTGAGTTTACAATTGAACATTTTACTGAGCTTGCCCGTTCCCATAAATACAAAATACCTGTTAAAGGATGTAAAAATTCTCAAGGTGGTTGGTGGGATATTAGCAATAAGAAAATAAGAATATCACTTCTTAATTTGCTTATTAAAGAAATTGAAAAACAGCCTACAATGGTTGCTAAATTGGTTGTGACTACCTTTGTTACTCGTGTAATTGTGTCTGAAAATGCAACCTTTGACCAAATTGCTTCTGCTGCTTTACCTCGTTTGTCTGAACAACTTGTTTCAGAACTTGAACAAAGTATTGATGATATTATACCCGACCTTGAAAATCCATTAATTTAACTTAAAAATATGTCAGTACACTATCTTTATAGCCAAAAGGAAGACAAACAGATATCAGTATATCCTGAATTCAATCGTGAAGCTATCAAAGCTTCGATTGTAGCCCATTTGACAGCTAATCCAACAGATTGTATTGAACACCAAAAAGAATGCTCTAAAACAGCCTTAAAACGCTTAGTCGGAAATGACATAATAGCATTCTATGAAGTTAATCCAAAGGATAATAAAATTTCAAGAGCTATAACCAAAGGAAATAAAATCGTATATTTACCAATAACAAAATAAAACAATATGAAATTAAAGAAATCTGAAACAAATTTGAATGTTATTAATAACTTCATTCTGTATTTTACCAGTAGTGAAGAAGAACGTAAACAAATGTATCAGTGTGCTATTGACTACATTGAAGAAGATTGGGTTGATGGGAAAGAAGCAGAGGATGACAGCCCTGAATTCACAGTATCCGAAATGAAAGACTCATTTCAAGCAGGGCAAGACTTTCGAGGTGCAGAAGAAGAAGTTAACAGAGGTGAAATACGTAGTCATGATATTCCTGACTGTGAAGACTGGCTCCAACAAACCCACGGTATTATCAAAGATGCCCAATATAAGTAACCATATACTCGAATGAGTATCTATTAACAAACATTAACCATAAAAGATTTGGTAGTCTGAAAAGATTACCTTATCTTTGCACCATAAACAATTAAACAATTCTACTCTTATGAAAGACATTAAACCATTTGTTAAAATCGCACGTGTGGATGTACTGGCTCTGGCTAAAGACTTAGCTATGAATGCTACCAGTGACCAAATTATTATCAATGAAGACTATTCAGAACTTTCCAATGGTAGTCAGTATTGTGATGATGAAGACCTGTTTGAAGAAGACGGTGTAACCTATGTACCAGAAGTACAAAAAGTATTTGATGGTTGGGTTGAATTCTACCTTAATCACATTGAAGCTTGTACCGAACCAGAAGAACCACAACCTGTTAAAGACAATGTGTTTCTATTAAAAGATTATACAGGTCATGCAATGTCAACTATTTCAGCTTGTACGGATGAAATTCTGAACAGGAAATTTAAGGAAGCTGTTAATGAATGTTTCCTGGCTGACCTTGACAACGACCTAAATATTGTTCCATTATCAATGGATAAAATAATTAAAGGTGAAACACATGGTGTGCTTGTATCTGTATTTGAAACTTGTCGTTCTGTGTATATTGAATCAATACTAAACTACTAACCGTGGAAGTACAAAAACAAATTGAAATCTTAACCAAAGCTAAGAAGAATGTAGCAAAGGGTGTTAACTGGTTCGTATGTGTGTCTGTAATGATGCAAGTGAATGAATATAAAAACCGTAATCTGTTTGCTCCTATAAACATGGGTGATTTTATCCCGCTGTTGACCTTTAAGAATGCACAGATGGTTTGTAGAAAATACAAATTGAAAGTCCCAGTGTTACAAGATGATAATTCTTGGTGGAAGAGAAGTGAAATTAAACCACGTTTGGCATTTTTCAATTGGATGATTAAAGAGTTAAAGAAAGAGCTCTAATACTCCCGTTGGTCGATTTACCAATACTCGGATGAGTACTTTATTAAACTAATATAAACTAATAAAACTAAATTGTTATGAAAAAATTCGTATTCCTATTACTCTCAGTTATGATGTTATCTTTAACCTCATGCACCTCAAATTCCTCGAATGAACCAACACAGGAAGTGTTCAAGTGGAATGTAACTTTCTCTTATAACTATGTGAGGTTATCTTCTGTTCCAAGTAACTATGTACAGAAATATCTTGGCTCTGATGCGGTAGGTTTAAAACTTGGGGCTACCGATATTAATTATATTGATTCTCGGTTTTCTTTTAAAATTGATGGTACAACTAAAACTGTGGACAAAAATATAATTGAATATCTTGCCCGTGACGGTAAATATATAAATGATAAAGATACGGTTTATATACAGTATTACAAAGCAAGTAATACTGAATGCCCTTATGCCAGTAGAACACGATTATACACCAAGGAAATTATACCTAATCCATAATTAAAGTTAATTGGTTTGGTAGATTGAAAGATTTACCTTATCTTTGCATTGTATTAAAAACATAAAAAACATAATACTAAGATGACCTATTCAATAGACTATCGGTATATCAGAAGTAAGTACAATTTTGTAGTTACAATTGACGAAGAACCTGAACTGTTAATTCCTACACCTCTCGACAAGATTGGTATGGATATCCTTATGGAACGTATTGAAGATTTTATTTCTGACCATGAAGATGATAATGTAACTTACATTTCTATCCAAGGTTCAGATGACGGCTTAGGATTGATTATTGACCTCTATGAGGATGATGAAGACCTAGACCCTATATCAGCAGCCTATTGGTTTGATGACTATGTTAACCAAAACTAAATTGAATTGAATGATTAATCCTGATGAACTTGCTATAAGCGGGAAGAAAAATAGGGAGGCGACAGAACGAAAAAAAATAGTTCTGGAGCTTGCCCGTAAGTTAAACTTTGAATCAGCTCTATTCCCTAAGGAATTTCAGTTCTCTTCCCGTGAACCGCTGCGCTACTACCTCTGGATGAGGGAACTTGAACTCTGGCTTGTTAATAAATACAACTTGCAATGGGATACAGTATTTGATGTGTTTTTACTAGAAAATAAATTAGGCAACATAATGTCTTTATTAATACCAAACGAAAATGATACACGAAAGAAATAAAAAAATTACTCTGGATGCTCAGATTGCTGAGATAAGAGAACAAATCCGACTGGGTAAACAATCATTCCCTATTGATATAGTGGATACCATTGGTAACGATTCCCAGCTGTACTATGAACTTGAGAATGGTTACTGGGAGAAATACCTATACGGTGCTGACGGGACCATTATCGGATACCAAGACTCCAAAAACATTAAGGTCCTACCTGAGACTAATCCAAACCCTGACTTTGACCTTATGTTCGATTCAATCATGAGAACTATTGCCATGAGACAACTGGCTGCTAAAGTCCAAACAGACCCATGCAAAATAGGCTCAATCCAATTTATCCCTAATGATGATAAGCTACAAAAAGCTATTGAATTGTTTGAACGGTTCGAAATGGAAGAATGTGAACTCATGATTTCCGAAGCTGAGAAAGAACAACAAGAAGAAGGGGAAATCATGGTCTATCTGGTTGAACAGAATGACGTCAGACCATTTGATAATGTACCATACCGACACTGCCATGATAATTTCTTCATTAATGAAGCTAAACGACAGGAAAATGTTTACACTATCAAAGCATATCAGAACCTAATTAACATGGGTGAAATATCAATGACAAGCAAGCTAATCCGATTTATCTAAACCTATATACTCGAATGAGTATCTAACTAGGAAAACTTTAACTTAAAACATTTGGTAGTCTCAAATATTAGCATTACCTTTGTATCTTAAAACAATAGAATGCATAACAAAGAAATATTCAAATATTCAATTAGATGGGCAGTCATCGCTATTCTGCTTCTGGTTGCAATATTAATAATAACAAACAAGTAAACAAGTTAAAACGGTAAATGCTACCAACCCTATTCAAGAAGTCTAAAAAACAATATTGTTCGTCATGTATGTGAAGGGGCATAAGGTAATGGATAGTTAGGGGGAACGGAACTGGGTTTAGGTGGTAATAACGTGTCGTGCGACTGACAGTCTATATCAATGGAGCTAATAATGTGGAGAAGTTGATTTCTTGCGCAAGGTAGACAACAAAGCCGAAACCTAGACAACTTGTAATATATAATAGACTGACGAATGAGTAGTGTATAACAAGTCAGCACATCAGTCTATTCAGTGTTCCTAAGCTACAGTTGGCTGAGCGTTGGTCTGGAACTATTCACAAACGGATAGATAACAAAAACCGAAGGTCACAGGTTCGAGTCCTGTAGGAACATCAAAGCTTATTTCCATAGGCAAAAAAGGTACGGTAGCTCAGTTGGATAGAGTAGTAGGTAAACTTACACCTAACGATAGGTCGTTTGACAGCATGGTGTACACATGCATAGGCTGAAAATAAGGTCGGGCTCAAAGCCCGTGGTCGCTGGTTCGAATCCAGTCCGTACCCCTTAGTATTTCATAGTAGATTTAATTGCTAATTGTTGAGAGGCTCATACGTCCGTGATGGATAAGTGAGCCTCGTTTTTTGTTATACCCAACCCCAGACTAGGACACCATGTCCAACTACCTGTCCAACCAGACCCTTATACTCGAATGAGTACCTAAATATACCCTATACGGTAATAAGCGGTAACAATCCAAACCTTAATAACCTGACTGTCAATTAACGTTCCAACCTATCTGGTAATATCTGGTAATATCTGGTAATTTTTAACTTAAATGATTTCGTAGTCTGGATATTTTTTAATACCTTTGCAGTGTGTTTAATTGATAAGGCAACTGAATTTATTCCAAACGGACGATAGACAGTAACCTGTCCGTTTGGCTGAAATGTATAATTATTCAGTCTGTTTTTGTATATTTTTAATTTGAGCTGGGAATAATACATAAATCACGTATGTTTTCTGTATATAACAAAATAGGGTCGAACATTAAGGTGCAAACATAAATTATAAATATTTAACTAAGTTTATGTTAATCAATTAATTAACGGAAACATTAACATACTTTAACTAAAACGTACAGAATTAACAAAAATTAACGGACGAGACATACAGCCTACCGTTTGTTTGCCTGTTATGGCTGTTTTTTACAAATTATTTCCCAGAACATTCCAAAATCATCACACGGGTTTTCACTCCACTTTCCCCCACTTTCATGTACTTACGCTCCACTTTTAATAGCCTGTTTGCCAGTCTATTAAAAAGTCTCACAGCTAACGTATTCTGTATCAGCTCGTCTATTTATGGAACGTTAAATAGAGTGTTCATTTTTTAATACTTTTTAACCTCTTTTATGTTGCACATATCGTTTCTTTTATATATCTTTGCAGTCGAATTTAAAATAATAATAATCATCTTTAAAAACAAAAACATTTTTATGTTGTTAAAAAAGGGAAAAGTAGTTATGCTTGCTACTAAACAAAAAGCAGAGGTTAATAGCCTCGTGGTTCATTCAATTTTATCATCTAGGTCAAAACTAGGTTTAAGTCTTGTTTCTGGGTTAGGTATGGATAATCGTTTATCTACTCGTAATTGGTTTCCTATTAAAGAATCGGAAGCTACAGTTCACAATCTTTATGTGATATGCAATGATAATTTAAAATTAGGGTTACATGATTGGGTTTTAATAGATTCAGTTAAGGTTGCTAGGGTTTTTATAATTGCTGGTGAAACGATAATCGTTAAATTATTGGAGAGTGGAGTAATTTGCCCACTGTTAAAATTTGACAAGATAATTGCGTCAAATGATAAGCGTTTATCTGATTGGGATGTTGACAATAAAGGTGTTAAATTTATGAAGCCTATGCCTAAGTTATCTCAAACGTTTATTTTGAAATATATGGAAGGGTATAATAAAGATAATACCATTGTAGATATTTTGATTGAGTATTACGATTTGGAAGAAGAAAGTCTATGTGTTAAATTTAAAGATTACACAATTACTATTCATAAGGTTAAGACAGAGTACAGTCGTGAAGAGGTTGCTCTACTTATTCAAAAGTATAGAGTTGAAAATTTACAGGCTATCTACATGGAAGAATGTAATACATGGATTGAAGAAAACGTATAAAATGATAAATGGGATTGTTAATAATAAAGCAGTCCCATTTTTTTATCTTAAAACATTTGGTTATATCAAATATTATTCATATCTTTGCAGTCTTATTACATAGGTCAATCACCGAAGGTTGGTTGGGAAGTGGCATTGGAAAGTGATGTCTACCTATGTTTTATCTAATCTAATTTAAAACAAAAATAAAATAATATGGAAGATAGCGAGTTATTAAAAGTGTATATGAAATTCCTTTTATCTAATTTTGATGATTACTTAGATGTTATCATTGGATTAACTGAGAAGCCTTATAGAAGTGAATTAAAAGAACTACAGGCTAAATTAAAATCTGAGAGAGTTGATTTTTCTGAGGAAGAAAGGGTAAATGCTGACATGGTGTTATTCTTAAAGTATATAGAATTAGAGGGTGTTGAACTACCAAAAGTTAAAGATAATGGAGCAGCCTAAGTTTACAAATTCAGAGCTTTTTACCATAGAGGGAATAGTTAAGGCTTATAAAGAGGAACACATAAATTATTTTGATGAAGATGGATTGTTAGAAATTGACGATATTTTATCAAAGTTAGAAGCTTGGAGAAAAGAAGACCATGCTTGGTTTAAAGCGTTTCATAATTTAACTCACGAAGAACAAATACAATAATGCCAGAGATAATTAAGATAGAGACAGCCAAGTTAGCTAAGGAGAAGGATTTTGATGAACCTGTTGTTTCCTTTTTTGAAAATGGTAATGAAGCATTACTTAGTGATGGTAATGCAAGTAATATCAATAGCGTTTATTGGAAAGTTGAGGGTACTTCTGAATGGTATTCAGCACCTACACAATCAGAGCTTCAAAAATGGCTAAGGGATAAGCACAATATACTTGTCAGTCCTATAACTGCATTCAGTCAACAGTTTATTGAGGATAGATTAGTATTTACATTCAAACCTTGTATTGAAAAGCTTATTTCAGTTGGAGAGAATCTATTTTACAGGGAGATACAATATGAAATGTTTCATGGTTTAGAACCTATGGGTTATGAACAGGCTTTTGAGTTAGCGTTATATGAAGGACTTAAATTAATTGAAGTAAAATAATTATGAATAGAATTTATAAAACAACATTTACTAAAGAGTATATCGACCTTAGTAAAATAATTGCAGTTGAAAAAACAGTTGATAGGACATGTCATTATGAATTTAATGTAATTGTAGACACCCTTGAATTTCCTGTTGTAATGAAAAGAAACTCGGAAAGTGGTGAAGTTAGCTATGATACGTCAAGTGGACATTTTCACGCTATAAAAGGTGAATATAAAGATAATTTTGAGAAAGAACGTCAAGATTTAATAGATGCTTGGACTGAATATGTAAATAAATCAACTAACTAAAATCAATATGGAAAAGCAAATCGGATGTATACTTTTAGGTAAAAAGGATAATTATTCTTTAGAGTCTCATAGGCTTTGGATTAATATCAATGGAGAGATGAAGTTATCAGAGCCTCATATGTTTTGTCCTTATATTCAGGAATACCAAGACCTTTATTTTACTTCTGATGAATTAATAAAAAAAGGATGGAAAGGCATTGCTTATAAAAATAATGTTAAAGGTAAGATATTTAAGCATTTTTACACTGAAAATACTTGGTATAATGATGCTGAAATAGTAGTTGTTTCAACTGATAAATCATTAGGTTTACCAGAACCTTCAATTGAATGGATTCAGTATTATATTCAAGAGTATAATAAAGGTAATATCATTACTAAAGTTATGGTTGAATATGATTATACATTAGGTAATGAAGAAGATGAAAGAGGCAATCTTATTCCTGTTGAAATTTTTAAAGTAAATCCTGATAACACTATCAACATCAAATCAATTAAAGACAGTTGGACAAGAGAAGAAGTAATTGAATTATTAAGTCAATATGGTATGTGGAGATTAGATAATCAAACAAAAAACATTTTGAAAGATGGCAAACAAAAATTTCATGAAAGAGCTTAATTTGCAGATGGCATTGGATAGTAAGAAAGACCGTTTTAGGCTCTTAGCTGCAATGAACAG
>Ga0302215_10002558_pt1 | contig 12492 bp, 5 predicted proteins | sample II_Fen_N3_1_FD_194580 | JGI IMG/M metagenome (GOLD analysis project Ga0302215, IMG submission 194580) | Peat permafrost microbial communities from Stordalen Mire near Abisko, Sweden - II_Fen_N3_1 | ecosystem: Environmental > Terrestrial > Soil > Wetlands > Permafrost | place: Sweden: Abisko... | reverse complement strand
TACCTTCAACCTGAAAACTGATTAAATATCCAACTGGATAATTCGACAAATAAAGTGGTGCATCAATCATGTGCGAATAGATCGCCAGGAGGGTTTCATCTTTTCCTCCCAACACTCCGGCATAGTAGGTATTCCAGATTTCTTTTGATTTGGATAGTACTGCTTCCTTCAATTCCTGTGCAGACGCATCAGGATGGGCATACATCCATTCCCAGGTGGCAATATCCAGCAATGCCACACCCATAATCTCATAGCACGACCAGAAGTCATCCAGTGCCAGGTTATTCTCTGCATCGTTGTTCACATTGGTAAAGCCCAGCAATTCAAGATCACGTTTCTGGAACATAAAAGCAACTGCTTCGGTAAAGGCTGTATTAGGTACGCCATTCAGCATCCAGTAATCCACATCATTCATGGTAATGGTTTGCTCGGTATTATGCCCGAACTCATGAATTGCAATATTATAGCCCTTGTAATCCATACCGGTAGGAGCAATGCGTGTACGAAGGTGGGCATAATCGTTGCGCATCATAGCACCGGTAGCATGTCCGGAACCTCTTGCAGGATCTACTTTTACCAGCGACGTTATTTCTACTGCCCTTTCGGCTGTCCAACCCAGTTTTATCAGTATTGCAGGGAGGTCAGCTTCCAGTGCTCCGGGATTCGGGTATTTCTTGGATGTCATCAGGCTTAGTTCGGCTTCCGAAATATCAGGCTTCGATTTAAAACCATTATACCAGATATCATACGGACGAAGCTTGCGACCCTGTCTCTTTTGAATCAGTGCAGCAACTCTTTTAACCTCCGGCGATACGAGCAACCCCTTGAACAATGTTTCAACATCCTGTTGGAGAATCTCCATGTTTCCGTTGAAATTGCGCATAAGTGCATTAGGCAGTTGCGGGGTATAGGCATCCAGACCTTTATTCGCTTTGAAACTTGCCAGCAACATATCATACCGTTTATTGTTTTCAGGTTTAGCTGTTACTGGTTTTCCATCGCTATACAGATCATTCGTTACTGGATTCCAGACATATTTTTCATTATTAATCACGTCTGTCGGTATAGACTGATCAATAATCCGTTTCATAACTGAATATATCAGTTCCTGTTTTTCCTTCCCTCGTAACTTATCGGAATAATCCGATTTAAGTTCATCGCGTAATCCCCAGTGACTGATCAGCTTCATATCAGCAGGGAAAAGTTTCTCACCCTTATTGTTTTGCAGGCTGCCCATACAGATATTATAACCCGAAATATAGTTATCGGCCGTAGCCAGTACCTGCGACAGGTTTTGTAATACATCCGAAGGGATACGTGTTGTAAACCTGTCACCCATACGGGCATACGCCCATTGCTTGCGTGTCCACAGTTTGCCTTGTTTCGTTTTCTCTTCCAGTGAATAATACGGGAAGTTTAACGCAGCCGTAAACGCTATCTTATTAGCGAACAGGTCTTCATCCAGGTGTGAACTGATATCGTAGCCGCCAAAGAGTTCATCCACAGGTGTTATTTTCGGACCGGTAAGCTGAACCGGTTCTTTCAGTTCCAAATCAATCTTGTGGAAATACCCGCTGATAATTTCAAGGTTCCGTTGAAGCTTTCCGAAAAGTGAATCCAGTTGTGCTTCATCCGAAATAAAACCTGTTTTACAAAAAGCACTGAATTCCTCGGGTGTTCCATCTTCTTTATGCCATAAAGCAGCTACCTGTTCTACTCCACGTTCAACACGAAAGCGCGATGTTTCGCCCTTTTCACTGATAATGGATTTGACTACATTGTCAGCCAAAACTGCATCAATATAAATATTCTTTTTCATAGTCCCGGATGTTGTTGAAGTTGTTGTAACGGCAAAAAGCGATAGTGGCAAACATACCAGTATAAGAGACGTAATGATGTTGATTTTCATATATCAATTGTTTTTATGATAAAATTCAGGGTTTAATAACAACAAACAATATAAGCTATACAGATCAAAGCAGAATTAAGCAGGCTACTTTTTGTGAGTGATCTTAATCATATAATTAGAACATGATTAGTATTTTATATACATATTTTATTTATATCGATTAGTTTTTAATCAACTTTTTAGTTATAAATTTATCTTCCAAATATATCCTGACAAAATATATACCTTTCGGCCATTGTAATATATTAATATCATTAATTCCTTTAGTACTCAATAATAATTTTCCAAAGAAATCAGATATCTCAACTTTACTTACTTCTTTATCGGACTTAATAAATAGATAGTTTGATGCGGGATTCGGATAAATCAGAGTCCGGCTTTCATCATTTAAACTATCTAATGCGTTTGGATAAGAAGTAAATGAAAAAACTTCTGAATAATATCTGTTTGTTCCATTTGTAGCACTTATACGGGCATAATAGTTCACACCGGGAGTTAAGTGTTTCAGTGTGGAAGACACTAAACTGGTGCCATAATTATAGACATAATAAGGTGTCCCAGGTATTGAATCCCCAAAGTTTTTTGTTCGTCCGAACTGAAATCTTATATTCGTTAAGTAGACTCCATTTGCATTAACGAGTCCCCTCAGATTTATTGAGCTATCAGACAACTGTTTGGTTTCAATTGGAATCATTACGACGGTTCTTTTCACGTTAAAAATATTTTCTGCACTATAAATAATATCCTTCCCCAAATTAGCTTTAATCCGGTAATAGTAAACGGCTGCTGAATCTAATCCTGTTAGTTGAGTTGCTATATAATTGTAAGTCCCTTTGTTTATTTGAGTTAAATCATCAATATGATTTTTATATTCACGTGAAGTGCCATATTCAAATACCACATTTCGAATAGTATCTTTATTAGCAGCAATATAAGTATTAAACTTAGCCGTATTTCCCGTTATAGCAGGATTTGATATTGTAATCAAGTATTCACTGCCAGTAGTGAAGATAACGGGCAAACTATAAACTACTAAACTATTATAATTTGCTTTGATTCTTATATAATAACGTGTCTGGGACTTTAATGAGCTTAAATGGGCTGCAATAGTTTTGCTTGTATTCCCGTATATAATGGCAGGTTGAGCGACAGTTTTAAACGTAAATGTTGTATCTGTACCATATTGGAATTCAATATTTGTTATATCACTTGCATTTGAAACAATATTTCCAGATACGTCTGCTTCATTCGATGCGACCGTATAAACATAATTCATGGATAGGGTATAATCAGGCAAAGTCGTAAATTGCAGCATATTGCTTGAATACTCTGTGTCGATATCTTTGGCAGTCAGCCTGAAATTATAGGTAGTGTTTGGTTTTAGGTCTTTTAGATTCACATTTGGGTTGAAACTGATATTGGGTTGAACAGAGTCTGGTAAGTAAACTATCTCATTCATCAATAACCCGGTACCATATTCAAATCTTAGATTTTTAATCACTTTATTGTTTGATGTTACGTTTCCGGACAGGATAACACTTTTATTTGTTATTGCTGCAGCGGAATTTACGATCAATATTGCCTGTGAATATTCAACTTTCTTCTTCATTATCACTCCACTTCCCCCAAATGCATATATATCATTTCCAAAGAGTTCTATACCGGTAACACTGTAAGGTTTATTTAGCTGAATCCAACTAACTCCGCCATTACTTGTTTGATATGTTTTACCATAATCTTCGGTAATATAACCAACATTGGGAGAATAAAACTTCACATTTATATAATAGTTATATGGAACTGTTACCTTCTGCCATGTCATTCCTCCATCGGTTGTTTTGTAAACTTCCGAACTACTGTTGCCTACAAAAAAACCGTGTTTTTCATCTGTGAAATCAAACGACGCAATTCCGTTAATATCGGAAGAACTAAACGAAACAGTCCAGGTTTTTCCGCCATCAATTGTTTTATATATTTTATTATAACTTCTTCCGAAGCCAATGAGCGGGTTAACAAATTTCATCTGGCTAAAACTGTAATTATTAATGAGGGTCCATGTATTCCCTCCATCAATAGTTTTAAAAGTTTTTGTATCATTGTAACCACCACTTACATACCCTGTATTATCATCAACAAAATCAATAGAGTACAGATTATCGTAAAAAATATCTTTTCCATTATTAGTAACACTCCATGTTTTTCCACCATCAGTTGTTTTATATACTTTAGCCACTTCTGCTGAAGACCCTATATCACCTCCGGCAATACAATAACCGGAATATTCATTTATAAAATCAAATTGATTGGTGTTTCCTTTCAAAACCGGAGCTCCTATATTCGTCCATTTGTTACCCCCGTCTGTTGTTTTAATGAATGAATTTCCAACCAGTCCGTATGCAGTACTATTGGAAATTAATTTTAGCTGCTTTATATTATCATAGGTTGACGCATATCCATTCCATGTTTTTCCTCCGTCGGTAGTTTTCATAATACGACCACTTAAGCCGGTAACAAAACCTGTCATTCTATCGATAAAATATACTCCATTAATATCTGTTCCGTCATATCTTCCATTTTGAAAGCCAATCCAGTCCCAGTTTATACCACCATTGGCAGTTTTAAATACAACGCCATCTTCACCTGCACAAAATCCATTTTGGGAATCCAGGAAGTAAAAAGTATTAATTACATCAGAGGACGGGTTGAGTATTTTCCAGGTTTCTCCCGCATCAGTAGTTTTCAATATTTCAGCCATATAACCCCGTGAAATAAATCCATTGTTTGAGTCAACAAAGTAAATTTTGTTGATATTGCTTGAAGAAGTGTTATTTGAACTTTTTAAACTCCACGTTTTACCTCCATCAACAGTTTTAAATACATTTCCGTTCGTACAACCAACATGCCCTACAGATGAACTTGTAAAATAAGAGTCTGTTATAGAATTACTTGTTACATTCGAAGTAGTCCAACTTTTACCTCCATCATATGAAGCATAGAGTTTAGTGGTGCCGGTAACGAAAACGGTATCCTTGCTAATAACACTAATTCCGGTCAGGTTATCGGTAAATCCGGTATTAAGCTTATTCCATCCTACACCCATATAGGTTGATTTGTATATTGAACCTGTATTTCCGATAATATAACCGTAATTCTTTTTAAATGCTATATGTTTACCGGAAGTAATTCCCATCAACACTTTCCACGTTGTACCTCCGTCAGAAGTACCTAAAATCTGACTGTTGTTCAAAACATAACCTACCTGACTGTTCAGGAAACAAATATCCAATCCGGCTAATGCTGATGGCTTGGGATTTAGAAATTTCCAATCATTATTTTGAGTTGTTTGCTTGTTGATGTAAACGTAAAATGATTTTGTAGCTGTACATCCAGTTTCGTTTTCAACAGTGACGGAATACCAACCTTCCTTTTTTACATTAATTGACGAAACGGTTTCTCCTGTACTCCAGAAATAGGTTTTAAACCTACCAGCATTCACCGGTATAGAATCAAGCGTCCCTAATTGTATGGAATCTGGTACTTCGATTACCGGTAAATCGGCTACATTCAAGAATACAGAATCAGTAGTCTGGCAACCATATTGATTTTCTACTGTAAGTTTATATTTTCCGGCTTTCTTTATTATGATTGAACGGGTGTTATCAGCTGTATTCCAACGATACGATTTAAATCCTTCAGCAACCGATAATTCAGAACCATAACAGACTGTGGTGTCTTTGCCCAGATCAAATCCGGGTGAAGGATTTATGAGTATCTGTTTATGGATTGTATCTGTTTTAGCCGGATAATATGCCAATAAAGTAACTGTATAGATTCCCGCATTGCTATATCTGAACTGAGGATGACGTACTAAAGAAGAACTTCCCTGGCCAAAACTCCATCTCACCGAGTCTAAACCCGTTTCGTTGGTTATCTGAAAATCGGTAAGATTGCCTCTACAAGCATTATCGAACGTAAAACTGGTTTTGAAAAAGTAATTCTGAATAAAATTAGGCGTTCTGTCTACAAAAGACGATGCCCCATCCAGGTACAACCCAAGTTCCTTTACATTACAGTCATTGCCCCACTCATTTGGATTTTCAACAACACCCAGGTATTTAGTTCCACTAGCCTGACCTCCTCCTTTTGTAAAGTATATTTTTCCATTGGGTGCCAGTTGCATTTGTAACAAAGTATTATACATGTCCTGAAATAAACGAATCCTTGAATTGTTGATTTCATTATAAGTGCCGCTGCTAATATCAAACTGATACAATCCACTTTCTCCGCTACTACCTGTTTGGTAGACAAATAGTTTTCTTGCATCCGGCGAAAACTCCATTCCATCACATCCTCTATACGTTACAGGCATACTAAAGAGAAGAGGATTAGTCAACATCCCCGTTGAATTGTTGAAGTTGAATAAGGTAAATCCTTCTGCTGTTGTGCTGGCATCATAGCTACAAGCTATCTTATTTCCATCTGGTGAGGCCTTTAATTGTCCGGAAAAAGATGAAGTTATTGACTTTCCAACAGAACTAATTACCGGTGTTTCTGTCAGACCTGATGCCGTTAATAAATAAGCATAATAGCTGTTAGTTTTAGATTGATGAGTAATTATCCATACATCATGCCCATTGTTGTGATATACTGCTGTAATTTTATTTGTGGTATTATCCAGTATCTTTTTTCCCTTTAAAGTTACATCACCCAAACCATTTTCTTTGTTTAAATCAACTATCGAATAATAAAGACCCGATGATGACTGACCATTATAAGCATCAACTGTAAAAACATAATACTGTTTATCTATGCCTGGTTTGGGGACAATAATTGATTCATGAATTAATGGACTTCCTGCCTTTAAAAGTACATCCTTTCCATTAGGCATGATCGCGTTATTCGAGTTCCAGATTGTGAAACCATCGGTATAACAGATTAAGTTACCATTTTTATCGCTAAGAATACCCATACCCCTGTTTTCGTGCGGTGCATAATCATGACGAACTATAACTGTATCAGGCCTAAACTCTAATCCAAAATCTCCAAATAACCAATTCTTTGCATAATTCTGTGAAATTGCCAATGAACTGACCAATAAAGCGAAAAGTACAATTACTGCAGATGAGATATGATATTTCTTCATATTAAATATTTTATTTCTCTTTATTCTGATTTAGGTTATTGTAATCCTGATGAACTCAGTTTTAAATTATTATTCCCTTTATTTACCTGATAACCTGTTTATTTAAAATACGCACAAAGGACATTCTAGTGAACAAAGGATTTATTACTTTCTTATTTTCGATGCCATTTCCTTCTTCCGGCTGTATAAGAAAATAGATGCAATTCTAAAAAAATTTAAACTCCAAAATTAAACAATATATTTTAATAAACATCCATGTTTGTTAAATACATTGTCAATTGCCAGCCAATATATAATCAGAAATTATGTTCATACTGGTTTTCTATTAAAATTTGTTTTTTGGTTATCATTCAGTTTAAAATGCACGATTGTAATTAAAACAAACATTTCAAGCAATTCAGAATATAGATTAATTCATCAATTCATACATTTGCTTACGCAAAAATAATCATTTTATATTAATATTAAATGACAATTATTTTATATTTTACAACAGACTCTACTTACCTTATATAAAGAAGCCTGATGATTAATCAGGCCTTATAAAAAAAGAAAGAGGGTATCTTTTACGACACCCTCTTTTGAAATTAATATGTTACTATCTTCGTATACTGATTTAACCACCATGAGTTTAATTTGGATATGTTTTAATAAGCTGGGTTTTACCTTGCTTATTGCTGCTGTATCTTTCCGTTTCAGATTGATTTTCCCGACTGTTTAACCAGTCATTCCATTCGCTCTTACACCGGATAGCATATTTCAGCCATCTCTGTCTTCGATTCGTTTTTTTACGTTACTGAATCCGGCTTATCGCAGGCAGTTTTTTACAAAACTACTTGTTAACGATCTCCTGATTGTATCAGGTTTCAATATCAACTGATTGCTCTGTTAATATCTATAACCTGTTGGCGCAAAGTATGTGTTTCAACGTTTCATCCTTTTACGGATTCACATTAAGAACACTTCCGTTCTAAGAACTCAAATCACCGGTCAATAGAAATTGAAGTTCTGTATAGTTACTTTCATTGTTACCAATGGAAATACCTTCGGAAGAAATCCTGTGCAATCTCATTTCGACGTTTAAGGGCTACCACTATTTCCATAGCTTCGTATTCTGATAATGTCGCTAACTTTGCAGATAGGCCATTAAGGCAGAATCACCCTGAAAATCGCTGAAATCTCTCCTGCCTTTTTACGGTTTCGCAACTGTGAATGGAATCCATCCTCATTTGGTTCCCGTCAATTCTTCCCGTTTCACCTTTATCGAACATTCGTCCCGTATTACGGGGATTTCGGTTCTTTCGATGGTCTGGTACCAAATTTTCAGCATTCGGATTTGCTGATCTTGCCGGCTTCATCGTTACAATACAATCTTAATATTGCTATCAAGCTTATATGCATACAGCTTTTTTTACTCTTGACCGTTTTACTCTGTTGGTAGTATTACCAAAAAATAAAAATCGTTCAATTATAAACTCATTTATATATTAAATACCAAACGCCGCGACTTTTAATTTTTTTGTACTGCTCGTCTGAACTGTTAGTCACAAGGTCGAACATTGCTGTTTTTACCATTGTGCCCGGGAATGAATTCAGGTAACGAATTACCCTTTATAGAATTCCCATCCAGACTACCCGGCTTTCCTGTCTTTATCAGACAGGGTTACGTTTTATTCAAACGCACCATAATTATATTTGGAGAGTCTCACCCAGCGGGAAATCTATTTCTGCCAGAGACCGTAAAACCATTAGCATTGCTATACATCTCATTGCAAACTTGCGTAAACAATTTTGGAGATAACTTGTCTTAATAGTCAGTTCGTTCTTTACATAAAATAGTTTTGCACCCCTGATGTTGGATCCGGTATTTAACTATTGACTTTTTTTGATGTATCAGTATTTCAAAGATCGTTCAACATGTCATTTCATGTATGAGTCGAAACTCATGATGCAAATATAATACATTGAAAATGCGATTTCCAAATAATTTTATCTGTTGTTATAAACAACTTTTCAACACAAGTTATGAACAGGATAATGGTCTTATTATCAGTATACAAAAAGTACAATTGTTGATAACTATAATGGCGCTTTGCACGGATCACCTGTAATTTGACTAAATTCAGGTTTCAAATAAGCTATTAGAAAACACATTCCTTCATGGTAAATATTTCATTCCATGGGTATAATGGAATGATGGTTACTAATACATGAAAACCGGTTGTACCCACGCAAAGAGTTTTTCATATCCCCGATTGGTTTTGACGCAACGGGTGATTCTGGCACGTACATAGCCATCTCCTTTCTTCGGTTGATAGACTGCCCTGGCTCCCTCAACGAACGAAAGTATCTTTCCGCCAAAACCTATGAATTCAATGGAAAAGCCTTCCTTTCCATCTTTATCAATGCGTGGGATTCCCTGTGATTGGGCAACTTCTTTTTCAGTAGCTCCAGTGTTTATTTCAATCAGGCATTTTTTCAGGCTCATATCGCATCGTTTCAATATCACCGAGTTGGTAGCATAGAAGTTTCCCGAAGCAATCGCTTTGTGGAGAGCCGCGATTGATAATTCAGGACTTCGCACCATAATCCATCCGCGAAACATACCAGCTTCATTCTCGTCGTTCGTTACCAGCTTATGCATATCATCGGAGGCAATGCCGTACATTACCATTCCATGGGTCAGAAGCGAATCCCACTTCGCCTCAACGGCAATATGTCCTTCTTTGCCCCAGTTGGCGACCAATGGATGGCCGTTATACACTTCCATATGGTGCAGGTTTTTGACCGGTAATATATCGCTTATCTTTACTCCTTTGCTGAAATTCGGATGGTTAATAAACGGGATCCCTCCTGCAAGCAAGGTTCCGTCAACATGCAGTTGTATCATCTCCGTAACGGTTAGTACATGTTTTCCTTTTACACCTGAATTTCCTTCGTTAGTATCTGAAGCAGCATTATTTGCAATCCTTTGATCGGTGCTGATTGGGACATATTTCGAAATACCGAATGCAGTCGTGTGAACGGCCACACGGTCGGATGCCTCTTCACCCGGAATCAGCAAAAAATCTTTGCGCATGGCGGCAGGTTTTTTCACGGTATCTGTATTAAGCAGAAGGTTGTGATCGGTGATTGCCAGAAAATTGTAGCCTTGTGCATGATACGCTGCGATTACTTCCGCCGGGGTATTTTTGCCATCGCTCATGATGGTATGGCAATGCGTGTTTCCTTTGTACCAATGATAATTTCCTGCATGGGAGGGATAAGCAACGATAATAAGCAAAAGGCAACTGATAGTGATACTGATTTTTTTCATATTGTGTTGTTATTTAAGCAATTGTAGATATTTAATGATTTATTTATTATCCAATAAAAGTTTACTTGTCTGCATCTTGCTATTATTTAATTATTAATTTTTAATTATTAATTGATATATGCTTCAGTACCTGATTTCTTCGTGCTTCCAGTGAACCGGAAACATCAATGACATCAATATTGAAATCCCAGATCCATTCACTGAGTATCTCATCTACCTGTTGTCTGAGTTCAGGCAAGTCCGATTCCTGACACCCTATTATATCAGGATCCTCGACGGGTACGAATATCAGAAGATCAATTTCAGTCATTACATTTTGTACCCGTTGATACAAAGATTGAATATCAAAATTCTCAAATTCAGTAACAGCCCGGATATATGCCAGCATATCTATCGGGCACCTGTCAAAAATAACGTTATCTCCTGGATCAGTAATCTGGCTTATCGAATGCTCCAACTGCAACAGATAATCTTCGAGCACAGGTATTTCAGAAAAAACATATCCTGTTTCTTCCAATTCACAATAAGCTTCTGGTTTACAGATATATTCCGGAAGTGCTTCATGAAGTATTTCAACCAATGCGGTTTTTCCTGTTCTATGAGCACCTGTTACTGCTATTTTCATAAGAATGTTCTCCCGGATGTTATATACTAATTCTTCAATTCATCAAAATTATGACACTAAATGCAATTCAATATTCCCTGAGCTACTGTTTTTTCTTATACCTCACCCTTCTCAAATTTTTCAATCAACTCTCCGGCAATGCTAATGGTTGTAGGATGGTTCGGAAGGTTTCCACGGCTATACCAGTTGGCTTCGGTTATTTCAATGTTATCAGGAATAATGGGTTGTGTATCGTCTGCTTCTGCAAAGAAACCAATCATCAGGGATCCTGAAAATGGCCAGGGCTGACTTTTATAATACCGCACATGTTGGATATCCAGACCTACTTCCTCTTTTACTTCACGCTCAACGGTTTCTTCAAGCGACTCACCAATATCGACATACCCTGCTACGAGGGAATACCAGTTCTCCTGAAAATTAGCATTGTGCGCAAGCAGTATCTTATCGTTGCATACAATAGCCACAATTATTGCCGGTGAGATCTTGGGAAATACAATATGATGACATTCAGGACAGACGATAGCACGTTCATCCTCTTTTTCGGTTGTTTTTGATCCGCACTTTCCACAATACCTGTTCTGCAAATACCAGTTCATTAGTTGAAAGCCTGCAATGCTTACCCAGGCTATCTCTTGTGGTTTCAGGGTACGGAAGAAACTGATTTCCTTGTAACTGAATTGGTCAGGAATAGTCATAGGGGCATCCCAGACAAGGAAACAACGCACGTCATTCAGCGAAAACAAAAATGTACTTCCCACAACAGGGAACAGATCAGAGACATCTTTTTTCCTGGGAAGTTCATATCCGTCACCTTTTGTCTTTAATAAGAGTGAATTCTCGTTGTAATGAAGGATATAATCGTCTTCTTCAATATCGTTGGCAATAATGAACTGATTATTGAACCGATGTGGATATATTTCGTGAATCATGCTGATAATATGCTTAAATCGTATTCTTTTAATTGGGTGTTAAATAAGTAGCAATCAAAATAAAATGTCAATTTGATAAAAAATAGAACGCTGATTTACGCCGATCAAGCGGATAAAAGCGGATTTTTTTAATTTTATATGATTTTATTCGGATTTAACTCCAACAAGTTGGAGTTGATCATGGTACACAAATCAATTCCAACTTGTTGGAATTAGATCCGTTTTAAATCCGCCAAATCAGCGTAAATCCGTGTTCTATTCTTTTGAATTTGAAATGCGACATTTAATTATTCTCATTACTTAATTACATGTTTATATAGACAATTCCATTATTTTTTGCCATATTTCCTCACTTACAGGAATTCCTTCTTTTAAATTCCTCGTCCTGGTTTTTAATGTTCGTTCTCCGGGATAGTATGTTTTATCTCCCGGATGCATGGGTTCCACATCATGCGTATACCCGATTATTTCGTTGAGGAGTCTTTCCCGCAAATTCCGGTCGGTGAATATTTCCGGATAAATACAAAGATACACCTGTGAAATACCGGTTTCATATTCCCTCTGTCCGAT
>Ga0302215_10002557_pt1 | contig 12493 bp, 16 predicted proteins | sample II_Fen_N3_1_FD_194580 | JGI IMG/M metagenome (GOLD analysis project Ga0302215, IMG submission 194580) | Peat permafrost microbial communities from Stordalen Mire near Abisko, Sweden - II_Fen_N3_1 | ecosystem: Environmental > Terrestrial > Soil > Wetlands > Permafrost | place: Sweden: Abisko... | reverse complement strand
CGAAAGGAACAGGCACTATCTCAATATGAATGTCAATCCGATCGAGCAATGGACCTGATATGCGGCTCAGGTATTTTTGAACCATTCCGGGACCGCACACGCATTCCCGGTCGGGGTGATTGTAATATCCACACGGACAGGGGTTCATTGAAGCCACCAACATAAAACTGGCGGGATATTCAATTGAGAATTTAGCGCGCGAAATGCATATTTTACGATCTTCGAGCGGTTGACGCATCACCTCCAATACCGTTCTTTTAAACTCTGGAAGTTCGTCCAGCAATGAATTTATATATCATAGTTTAGAAATAAATGTATATCTTTGTATCATAATCAAACAATTACAATTTCAAAACAGACATTTTTTAACGATAATCAAACAGTTAATCCACAAATATACTAAAAATATGGAAACTATAATTAATGCTGCATTTCTGATTCGGGTGAGTTCAGATGGGCAAGAGTTCGAGAGCCAAATAGACCAGTTAAATAGAATAGTTAATCTGTCAGATGAAAATATAAATGTAAATCCTGAGCATATATTTCAAGAAAAAATAAGCGGGTACACTGACACAAGGGAAACACTTGAACTATTAAAGAAACAAATTGAGGACGGTATAATTAATCGAGTATATTGTATTGAATTAACTAGGTTGTCAAGAAAGCCACAAACTTTGATTAACAACTATGAATGGTTCAATAAACATCAATGCCCTATATTCTTTGTTAATGAGGATATGTGGACATTAAACCCTATTAATCTAACTGTAGATGAAAATACAAGACAAAAAATATATGGTGCTGCATTGTGGGGTGAGCAAGAGTTAAAGAAAATCAAACAAAGAACATCAAGAGGTAGATTATTAAAAGCTAAACAGGGGTATTTTGTCGGACATGTTGCATTTGGTTTTAAGATGGCTTATTCAACTGATGGCAATAAATTAATTGTAGTTAATGAAGAAGAAGCAGCAATAGTTAAAGAAGTATTTGAAAAAGTAGCCAATGAAAATTACACTACAACACAAGTAACAAAATGGTTAAATTCTAGTGATATTAAAACTAAATGGGCAAACTTTGCACTAAATAATGTAAACAAAAAAACTACCTATAAGACCAATAATGGAGTAAAGAGAAATAAAGAAGATGTTAAGTTTACTTTTGCTACAGTTAAACAGATGCTAAAAAATAAATGGTACATTGGAGAAAGAACATACAAAGAATATACTTTAAATCATGAAGCAATTATATCACATGAATTATTTGATTTAGCTAATTCAAAGTTAAAGACAAATAAGAAGATAGACAATGCAAAAAAAACTGAACATGTATATTGTCTATCAAATTTATTCTATTGTGGTAAATGTGGTTTAACTATGAATGCACACACAACACATACATCAGCTACATATTATTGCAGCAGTAAAGAAACAGGCAATAGATGTGGTGATACAGGTATTTCAAAAGAAAATATTGAGATGTTATTACTAAAGATTATTACAAAACTAACAGGTGAAAACAAATTATTTGAAGATAAATATTTGACTAATTATTTTACCATTGAACAATCGGGTATAAAAGTAATCAATGATAAAATTAGCGAATTATCAACCTATAACGAAAATCACACAAGACAAAACAAATCAATCATCAGCCAAATAACAGCATTAACAGTTGATAAGTCATTGCAACAGATTGAAGCAGTTAAACAGGCATTGCAAAGTAAAATAAATGAATTAAATGCTACATTTGAAAGTAATAATAAAATAATCAGTGAAAACTCTGCATCTATGCAAATGTACAAAGAGCAGTTAAACAATGATTTTAATATTGCTGATTTGCTTACTAAAATAAACACTAACAAAGATCTCAACCAAATTAATATTATATTCCATAAGGTTATACAGAAGGTAACATTATACAATTTACAATCGAATTTAGCTTTGATTAAAGTTGATTTCAAGTCTAACAAAATATTAAATATAATATATCAAAGAAGAAATACAAATTTTAACGGCAAGTACAAAGACATATTAACTAATAATTCAGTTGATTTATATTCAGATACAGAAATTGAAAAAATCAATACACCTCAAACAATTTACTACTTTGATAACAATTTAATAGAATACAATAACCTAACTAATGAATTTTCAGCCAAAATTAATATGTATAGTGATTTAAGCAAGTTTATTTATTATAATGTAGATGAAAATGAGACAAAAGAATATATTGATAACCAAATTTCAAAGGGTGTCATTCATACATTAGTAACTGAAAATGAAATTATCACTACAGACAAATTAACTACATTACTCCTACCCTTTCACTCCACAAGCTATCAATTATTTTATTCCAAAGATAGCGCAGAATATAAGGCAAGGAAGTTAGCATATTTCAACTTTACAGCTAATCAGAGAGAGAAAAAAGCACAGTACAAGGAAAACAAAGCACCTAAAAAAATAGCTCCAATAATCGCATTAAAAGAGTATCGAGAAGCAAGAAAGAAATTATATGCACACAAATACAAAGTAAAAGTAAGTAAGGTTATGACAAATGAAGAAAAAGAAACAGAATTATTAACTATAGCAGCAGAATTAAAAGTAATTACTGATAATTACAATTTAAGTAAAATGTAATTTGAAGATAATCACAAAAAATGCATTGTATATCAAATTAATTATATATGTTTGTATCATCTTAACAACTACAGGATATAACCAACTATCATATTAACTAATTAAATTAATCGTTATGGAAAATTCAAAAAGTGAATGTAGGTATTATAGTTCTGTTACAAGGATACCAAACCCAATATTTCCCAAAATATTTACTATAACTCATTATTGTAATAAAGGGCAATTTTTAAATACAGATGGAAATACATCTAAAAGAACATATTGTAACCATATGGATGATTTTTCAAAATGCAAAATTGTAGATATAAAATAAACTCATAAACTTGAAAGATGATTTTACTAATATGGAAATCAGATTTATTAACTATACTTTGGAGTACTCAAAACATTAAATTGCTGAGTTCAAAGTCAAATTAACAAATTTTCAAAAAAGCATTTATTCAAAAATCATTGAATTGGAAAATACAAGAAAAGAAGCAGAACAACAGGCTGTATTGAATGAGAAAGCAGATAAATTAAAAGAACTTGGAGTAACACAACCTATACAAGTTAAAGAGGGCAAATAATTATTAACGAATAAAAAATTGATTACACATTCACCATACCACAGATAAATCAAATAGTTAATTTAATCAACAAGAACAAATAACCACTATTCACTATCACTGTTTACAGATAAGGGGCTGCACTTTAATTAGTGTAACCCCTTTTTATTTGTCCCCTGTTGAATTAATATCTAGACTGAGTGTTATTTCATTAGTAAAGTGAAAATGGGATGCTCTGGTTGAATTAATACCCTCTGGTTAGTATATTCACCTGTTTTATTGTTAAAGTTGCTCTAATCGCTTTAAAAGGGCTTATTTTGATCCTCTGGTTGGTATGAGTACTCAGAAGGGTGATTTAACTTAATTCTATGGGTTGGTAGTTTACTAGTTCTATGGGTTGGTGTATGGTTTACCTGTATTTAGGCTGTAGGAGCTATTTAAAGGATGTAGGTTCAACTATTACCCTCTGGTTGGTATGTTTGCCTGTCTGGTGGGCTTAAAGGCTCTTAAATGGGCTTGATTCTTAACTATTGGTGATTGTTCCAGGCTATCGCCTTATATATTTCAATATTATTTAACTTTAATCTATAATGATATTATAATAAATCATTAATAATCAATCAATTATAATAAAATGAATAATATTATGAGAAAAAGACATTGATTGGTAGATTGAAAATTATAGATTATTTTCTTTATATTTTTTAAATCTTGATCGGGTGTGTGTGCGCCTGAGCACATGATTCTACCAATAAAAATATCAAAAAGCAACATAATCAATAAAAATATTGTTATATTAACTTTAATCAGTAGAAATATTTTAATATTTAAATGGGCGGGCGCATAATCATTGTTATTATATTTAATACTTAAATGGAGAACTATTTAAGTACTCACTAAATTGGGTTTAATTATCTATCTCTAGCCTTTTAATTTTGTTTTCCCAAAACAAAAAATTAAAAAGCCTCTTATATTTCTTTTTACTTATTATAGTGTCCATCTCACAGACACCACTATACTATCTCACAGACACCACTATACTATCTCACAGACACCACAGGTGTATGGGTGAATAAAAACACCAATTTTAAAACATCTACATTTATTTAAAATAAATACATTATTTTTAATAAAGCATATAGTATTTATTTACAGCACTTTAAATCATATGCCAATGTATTAAAAAGTTAATGCTTTATGATATAATAACATTTTTTAAAATAAACTTGTTTTTTTATTAAAATAAATGTACATTTGAGAAAATGTTGCTGACAGCATAATACATTGATAGTATAAGGAAGAATAAACCCATATACATATAATAAATAACAAATTTAATACACAAAAAAAATGAACAGAAAAAGAACCCATTTAACTCAAGAAACTAGGGATAAAATGAGCGCAGCGAAAAAAGGTAAAAAATTGAGTGAAGAAACAAAGGCTAAAATGAAAAAGGCACAATCAAACAGACCCCCAATGTCACAAAAACAAAAGGACAAACTTTCAGTAGCAAACAAAGGTAAAAAAATGAGCGAAGAAGCAAAAGCAAAAATGAAAATAGCTAGAGCAAACAGACCCGCCCCAACCGAAGAAACAAAAGCAAAAATGAGCAAAGCATTGACGGAATATTGGCGCAATGTCATTTGGTTAAATGAATTTGGAGAGATAGAAAATAAAGAGTTAAACAGTGATAATGTAAATGAATGAATACAAAGAAAAAATAATTAGTCTAGGTAAATATACAATAAGCCCAATATATTTTAAATTAATATTTAATACATTCGAAAGAGACATATTAGATTGTTTGATTCATTTCGATGACATAAAAAAAGAGTATATAAGCAATTCACTAATTAGATTATATTCAAATTTAAGCGGAAGTACAATTTTGAGAATGAAGAAAAATCTAATAAAGTTAAATATCATAAGTATCAAAAAGGAAACAAAGAAAGGTACAATTTATATTATAAATTGGATAGAACTATATAATGTATTAAATAATCTTTGTGAAGAAAGTAATCAAATCCAAAGATTAATTATTGCAGATAATTACAGAGAAAAATCCAATTTAGAGGGGTTGAATAAAAAGTTAATTGAAGAGTATAAAAATACACCATTTGATATAGATTTTGAAAAGGACAATAAAAAGATTGACACAATAAAAAAAGAATGCGAAATTACAAAAGCAGAAACAATAAAATTTAAAAAAATCGCTACACCCGAAAAAGATTTGTTAATTGTAGAATTGAATCTAAATCAAAATAAATTGAACGATTTAAACTTAACATTATCAGATAAAAATACATATCAAAATGAGATTAACAGATTAAGAAATAAGGCGAAAGCAACAAATAAAAAAATAACATTAAATAGAAATACAGAAAAATGGGAAATCATAAAGTAAAAAAAACAAAAATCACAAATACATTAACTTCAACTAATAAAATAAATTCTGAAAAAGAAGTAACACAAGAAAATGAAAAAGTAGGTGCAAATATCCCCATTTTAGAAGAGTTATTATTTTCATTGACCAGAGATTTGGAAGCTAATCAATGCAGTGATAAAAAAATAAAAATTGAAATATATAATAATATTCGGAAAGTAATAGACACAATGTTTTATTCTGAAGAATACCATTTAACTAGCACATTCATGTGGTTAAATGATTAAATAAATAACAAATTAAAAAACAAAAAAAATGGAAAAGAACAAAAAACAAATTGGAAATTTAAGTAGTAATGAAGAACGAAAAGAAAATACCTTACTAGATGATTACAAAGCAATGGTTAAACTACTTCAAAAACAAAAGAGATTAGGACTTATCAATAAAAGCGAATACAGCTATTTGAAAGCATTATATTTATTGAATCTAACAGAACATTGAAAATAAAATAAACCCTAAATTAATAACAAAATGGAAAAGAAAACAAATGTACTTAATGACGAATGTATAGTTAATAATGAAAACAAAGTAATTGAAATCGGCTTAGTAGCTGAATATAATAGAATAAAAAACTTTCTATCATATCAATATAAATTAGGAATAATAAATAGAAAAGAATATCAACATTTCAAATCTTACTATCTTTTAAATCTCACAAATAATCAATAATAAAAACAGAATAAAGAAACATGAAAACATTTAATAATATAATAGGAAAAGAAATATTAAAAAATTCATTATCAAATTTGTATGAAAGTGGTCTTCCGTTTGGGTTGACCACCAACATACAAAATTTAGATGATATATTTAGACTTGACAGGGGAAAACTTGTAACAATAACTGGAATTCCAAACATGGGTAAATCCGAATTTTTAGATTTTCTTTGTGTACAATACAACAAATTACATGGATTGAAAACAGTTTATTTCAGTCCAGAAAATCAACCATTAGAACTACACTTGTCGAAACTATTTAGTAAATACACTAACAAACAATTTTCAAAAAATAATACAGATGAAAATGAATTCAACAAAACAATTAACTATATAGGTGATAATTATTATTTCTTAAATTACAATAATGTATTTAATTTAGATGTGGTTTTGGAAGAAACAGAAAATTTAATCAACAATGATAATAATGTTGGAATTCTAGTTATTGATTCTTACAATAAGTTAGAAGCACAAAAAGACTATTCAATCACAGAAACAGACTATATTAGTAAAGTTCTGGATATATTAGAACGCTTTGCAAAAAGAATGAATATAATAGTTTGTTTAGTTGCCCACCCTCGCAAAATGCAGAAAGATCAAAGCGGAAATTATACCATTCCAAGTGCTTATGACATTAACGGATCAGCAAATTTTTTCAATAAAAGTGATTATTGTATTACTGTTCACCGAGATTACATTAACAACAACACCCTTATTAAATTGGACAAAGTAAAATTTAAAAACTATGGTAGTGTTGGTGAAACTCGATTAGGCTATGATATTAATTCGGGTAATTATTTTGACATTGATGTCAATGAATTAGATTTTGATAATTTCCAACCTCTGAAAGAATATAAACCAGATAATTTTATTATTCCAGAATTCAAAGAAGAAGATCAAACTAACACAATTGATTTAAATGATATTCAAGTTGATTATTTTAATACTATCAGTGATACAGTGCCAAAAGAATGCACCTTAAATGATATATTATTTTCAAACAAATTTGATAACCAAAAAACAAAAGTAGACAGGGTAAGAAATGAAAAAGATATAGAAAGAAAAAAGGTACAAAAGAACTGCTTAATGAATTATTCAGTATCATGTACATTTAATCAAAAAAGAGATTCAAAAGATATTAAAGCGGTCAATCCTATTATTTGTATTGACATAGACAAACAAGACAATGAGCAAATAATAAATAAAGTTCCAGAGATATTAAAAAATATTGATAATGTACTTTATTATTCTAAGAGTTGTTCTGGGGCGGGTTACTTCTGTCTAATACCTATTTCAAATATTAATAAATTTGGTGAACATTGGAATAGTTTAAATGCAGACTTTAAAAAGTTGGGTATTGTAATAGACAAACAATGCAAAGATATTTCAAGAGTAAGATATTACAGTTATGATAGTGAATACTACTACAACCCAAATGCAGCCATTTACAGCCGCTTTAAAGAAGTTTCAAAGGAAAGAGATAAAACAGACAGCGTTAAAAGAAACAATCCTCAATTCGTTCAAAAAACTGAGAACAATGATATTTATATTAAACTCGAAGAGGTAGTAAAAGACTGCAAAAAGAACAATGTAGAATTAACAGATACTTATGCCAATTGGTTTAACACTGCTATGGGGTTAATAAATGAATATGGCGAAAATGGTAGAGTATTATTTCATCAATTCTCAAACCTGTCAAATAAATATGATTCAGACAAAACTGACAATTTTTATAATGATTTACTAGATAAGTATGAAGAGAATAATGAAATCACTGTAAACACAATATTTCATTTATACAATGAATTAAAAAAATAGTAACTTAGTTGGTATCGGTCAGCCCTTAAAAACCATTATATAGTAAAGGGGCAAAGTAATTTACAGTTAACACCCCTTTATACTTAGTTACTAATAAAGATATAAACATGAAATTAATGAAAACAAATTTAAACATAAGTATGTCAGCCGAAACAAGAAACAAGATAGCTGAAAGTAAAAGAGAATACCACAAAAGAATAAATGATCTTTTGTTATTGGTTAATGAGATTGTGAAGATTCAAATGGATCAAAGCAATACAAAAAAGAAAAAAAAAATAATATAATAATAAAGAAAAAAAAAATGGAAAAGAAAGTATCAATTAAAGATGAAAGTAGAATAGGCGAAACAATTGCACAACTAACAACATGTGCTGAAAAATTAGAAAGAAATTTAAATTTATTAGATTCATATAATCAAAAAGCTGATTTAATAAACAAAGAATATATCTATGAATTAACAACAAATAAAGATGAAGAAAGTAAAATTATATTGCATAAGCATTTAGGAAGTACAAACACTCTTGATAATGACAATACAAATCAAAAATTCAACAAACTAATTAAAATATTATTCTCTCAAAAAGGATATGGTGTTAATATAAATGATTATCCAGAAATATTTGAAGATTTACCACAATTAGATCAGATATATTTTAGTGTAACCCATGCAAGTGAATTAACAAATAAAGACAGTTTTGAATTTGACTATAAAAACAACAAAGTAACAATAAAACAAAGTATAATTGATTATATCATTGAAAAATTTACAACCAATTTAACTTCAAAGAATAAAATTAAAGCATTTGAAATAATTAGTAATATAAATTCAGAGATGGAAAAACTGAAAGAAAATTACAATATCAATCATGATATAATTACAAATGACATATATAACGACATATTCAAATGTTATAAATCAAACAATTCATTTGAACCAAAAAAGATAGATTATTATTCAGTTTACCAGAATATAATTTTAAAGATTAAAGATTAAAATTTTCCTTTCCTTTATATAATTGTTTCTTTCGAAATGGGTTTTGAGTGTAATAATTCAAAGCCCATTTTTTTATATTATCCCTTTCTTGTATTACATATACTAACTACTACCCCACCCCTTTGCTTTGCCCTGTAATGAATGATATTTGAATGATCGCACAGTTACCCCATTACATTAAAGAGGGCTTTAAATCGCCTGTATTATACTTCTATTAAATTTATTGTTTAATGAAGTCCAGAACGGAATTAAAACAATAAATGATCTTTTGACATTGTGGGTACAATTAACTTTAGATATAATGTTTCTTTGTGTCAAAAAAAAACATGAAGACTACAAACAAACCGAAGTTATTAAAGAAAATCAAAAGCATAGTGATAAGTATTGGTGATTTAGCTTTATATGTTATCTACATAAATACAGTATTACAATTGAAGCTACCTACAACAGTCATAGTTATACTATCTTATGTATTGGTGATCAGTGTTGCAATATCTGGCAAAGCTCAACTACCTAAATGATAATCTGGTAATAAAATGTTGATAACTAAATGGAAAGGTTTGGATTTTTGTCTAAATCTTTTTGTATTTTTGTGTTATCATATTTTAAAACAGTCAAATCTATGTATAAAGAAGAACTAAAAGGAATTTTTCATATTTGTGATGATATTAATGAATTTCTTGAAAAAATATTGATAGAATCTTATTCGCAACAATGTAGTAGATATTTGTCATTTGCATTAATATTTACAGAAAAGGTTCAAGAATTCATGTATGTAAATTTCCACTTTTTCGACAGTATGCTTTTTATTGATGGATTGATCGATGATTTAAAATTATTTCAAGATAATGATAGTATCGAGAATATAAAATCAATTTCACAAAAATGTATATATCAACTTAACTTGGTTAGATATGATTTGGTTAATTCAGAACTAATATATGATAAACTAAACAAATGATAATATAAAAACAGATACCACAATCAACACAACACTATGGAAATAAAAGTAAATGACAACCCTGTCACAATCAAAACTATCACAATAGGAAAGAATAAGCTAACAAAGCAGATGTTACAACAGATGCCATATGGTTATTATGTTTACCATTTCAACAAAGACAACCGAAAATGTTTGGGAGTTTTAAGAAAGAGCGTTCAACCTGACAATGGAATGTTTGACATTGAAGACAATTACCATTTTGATGGTAAAATGTTAGGCTGGGTTAATCTCATAGTTGATAACCCAAATGAAGTTAGACAATTTATAAGTACTAATGAACAATTGAAAGATTATAAAAATTCTCTAACATTGATATTATATGTTGACAATGATGGTATACTTAAAAAGAGTTATTTAGATAACTACACCTATGCATTAGTATATGAAAATATGGAACAGATCTATATATAGTATTTAAACAATAAAGCAAATCAGATATGAATATAACTTACATGTTAATAACAGTTGGCACAGCGATAATAGCGGGTATATTTGCTTCATTCATTAAACCATTAATAGATTGGAATATTGAACTGAAAAGAACTAGACTCGAAAGCAGGAAAAAGTTAATATCAAATGTCAGAGATATTATTTCAATGGAGTCATTTGATGTACTTAATTTTAGAGATTCAATAACATATTCACTGTTATGTGAACATCTGAGTGACAATCTTAATAAAACTATAAACATAGATGAAAGTGATTATATTCACATCTTTGAGAGTTTAAATTCAGATATTGATTCAGAACATAAATATAAGATACTAAAGGAGGTTAATGATCTTGCAAAGAAATGGAAAATTGAATAGTACTATTAACTTACTTTTTATATATGGAATCATTCTCATATTTGTATAGCTTATTTTTGTAATCAACCAATTCAGCTGTATGTTTATTGCTCTGCTCAACCAACTTAACATTATCTCTATTCTCTTGCACAGTTTGACCATAACAAAAGACAATCCACAATAATCCAGCAATAGACCCTAGATTCGCCCATTGTTTAATCATACTGTTGCCCTCTGCCTTATGTACTGTACTTTTATTCATGAAATATAATTATAGTGCAATGTTACTCATATACTCTTTAGGTTGTTTGTAATAAACATTACAATCATTAAAGTGAGAGCGAAGAAATAATAAAACTAATCAATTCAATATATAAATATTATACAATTAACTATGGGTAATTAATAGTTTATATTGATTAGATTGCTATAAAGTAAAGTTCATTATAGATGTACAAATGTAGACCCTTTAATTAATTAATTTTGCCCATTATTAGAATAGTTATGATCGAGATATGATCACCCTGTTTAAATCGGAGCATTAAGTTGTAGACCTTTTTTTGTTGTGCTTTGGTTTATGTATTGGCTCGTTCAATGTTGGGATAATACTTTTAATCCTTTTATTGTGGTGGCTGTTCCAATGGTTGTACCAATGGTTTACACCGATAGATAATAATGCACCCAATAAGGTGCTAAGAAGTCCTGTTAAATCGACTGTAATCATACAAGTAAGTTTTAGTTAATAGATCTTTGCTTTTGTTGCTCTACAAAGTTATTGAAACTGTTTTACTTAATTGTTCTATTTTTATTTAAGTTTTTGACAAATTGCCTATTCTATTGATTAAATGATTGTTACAAGTGAAACTTTACTCACTATTTAACACAAAAAATTTGTATACTTTTGTCTATCATTTCGATTAAATAATATTTATATTATTTATTACTAAGCAGTTAGGCTGGTTAATGGAGGGTGTCTGGTCGGTTCGCTGATGGGTGGGGGGCTATTCCGAGATTTTATTAATTATAAATCCATATCTCTACCCAGTACACCTCACATTTTTGGTAATTTTTCAAAGTTTTACTTTTTGATCCAATATTTCATGGAAACATACACAAATATAATAGACTGTAAAACAATCAATTATATATACATTTAGTCTCGGCTCTGATCCAATATAAGACACAAATTACATGTATAAATATGCAATAAATAATCAATAAATGAATACTTAATGTATATAAATGCAACAAATGAGGGTGGAATGAGTAGAAACAATCTTTGTTAATTGGGTATTGGGATAGAGAACATTGATTATATCAAAAAGGGGACACATCAATAATATATAATTATAAATATATACTTACAGTAAAATTGTAAAGTATTGATATTCAGTAAGTATTATACACTATGATATTTTATTTTATTCAGGAACAATACTCCATTATGTGCCAATGATATTTCACCGGGCTGAGGAAATGCCCCACCTCCTACCAGGGCTACATCGGAAATCGTATGATGTGGGCTCCGAAACGGACGTTGCGAAATAAGCGAT